>Ga0209206_10000026_pt1 | contig 30387 bp, 25 predicted proteins | sample ZodSprsou2mmetaG_FD_185478 | JGI IMG/M metagenome (GOLD analysis project Ga0209206, IMG submission 185478) | Hot spring sediment microbial communities from Zodletone spring, Oklahoma to study Microbial Dark Matter (Phase II) - Zodletone Spring... ...
CCTCCCTGGAAAGGGATTCACTGATCAGGGTGTTGTCCGCATTGGGTGAATCATTGTTCACCAGTACATCGAGCAGACTATTGTCTTCACCATCGACAAAGGGTGCGTCAACGGATACATGGCGTCCGGACACACGAAGTGTATCGGAGACCTTTTCCTTGGGCAATTCAAGGGCTTCCGCCAGTTCCTCAGGGGTCGGTGTGCGCTCATACTCCTGCTCAAATTTTGAAAACGCCTTGTTGATCTTGTTCAGAGAACCGACCTGGTTCAGCGGGAGGCGCACAATCCTTGACTGTTCTGCCAAAGCCTGAAGGATCGATTGCCTGATCCACCAGACAGCGTAAGAGATGAATTTGAATCCCCTTGTTTCGTCAAATTTTTCGGCCGCCTTGATCAACCCCAGGTTGCCTTCGTTGATAAGGTCTGGAAGACTGAGCCCCTGGTTTTGATACTGCTTGGCCACGGAAACCACGAACCTGAGGTTCGCTCTTGTGAGTTTTTCAAGTGCGGCCCTGTCGCCCTTTTTGATCCGTTGAGCCAGTTCTACCTCTTCCTCAACAGTGATCAGCTCTTCCTTACCAATCTCCTGCAAATATTTGTCCAGTGAAGCACTTTCCCTGTTGGTAATAGATTTTGTGATCTTTAACTGTCTCATTTATCTCTCCTCAATATCAAATTATTAAACAAAACCTCTACAAAGTTAGATGCTTATTTATTTATAATCAATTTAAATTAATGGATGCAGCATTATAACCCTCAGGGACCGGATCGGTCCTTTCCACTGTAAACGTATGGCCGTCGAAGGATATTTTACATTCCGAAGGCGTAGTAGGAACGGCTTCCGTCCCCGTTCAATCCCTCGATAATCACTCCTCCTTCCGTTCCTTCCAGGATCTCTGCAATGTCATTAACGCTGTTAACGGGTGTTTTGTTTATTGCGGTCAGGATAAATCCTTCCCTGATCCCGACCTTCATGAATTTTCCAGGCTTTACTGATATAACTTTTAATCCGTTGCGTATTCCAAGAGCATGTTTTTCCCGGTCCGAAACCGGTTCAAAACTTGCACCCAGCACCTCGATGATGCTTCCGCCCCTGACGATCTCGGTACCGCCCTCCATATTACGGAGGACCACATCAAATTGTTTCAGTTTCCCGTCGCGTTTCACGACCACACGTACCCGGTCGTTGGGACTGTACCTGGATATCTGCTCCTGCAACTCCGCTCCGCTGTTTACGCGCATGTCGTTGACGGAGATGATTATATCGCCCACCTTGATTCCGGCACTCCGGGCGGCACCCTCTGCATGGAGCCCGTTCACGTAGACCCCTTCAATGCGGTCAAACTGCTTCTCCCTGGCCAGCTCTGCCGTCACGTCCTGGATGGTCACACCCAGGATGGCCCGCTGGACCGTTCCGTATTCCATCAGGTCGGATACGATCTTTTTCACGATGCTGACCGGGACCGCGAAGGAATATCCCGTGTAAGCACCGGTCCTTGAAGCGATGGCAGTGTTGATCCCCACCAGTTCCCCCCTGGTATTGATCAGCGCCCCTCCGCTGTTCCCGGGATTGACCGCTGCGTCGGTCTGGATGAAGGACTCGATGCTGAAGTCCCCCCTCAGGATATTGAGGTTTCTGGCCTTGGCACTGACGATCCCCGCGGTTACCGTGCTTGTGAGGTTGTAAGGATTTCCGATGGCAATGACCCATTCTCCAAGCATGAGCTGATCGGAATCCCCGAACTCCAGTTTTTCCAGATCACCCCCCTCGATCTTCAGCAATGCGATGTCGGTGGTCGGATCGGTCCCGATCAGCTTCGCATCGAATTCCCTCCTGTCGTTCAGGACCACCTGGATCTCATCGGACCGTTCGATCACATGGTTGTTGGTCACGATGTATCCCGTTTCCGTGATGATCACCCCGCTCCCGAAGCCGAGGATCGGGGTCCGCTCAGTCCTGGGCTGTTCCCCGAAAAAGAATTCATAGAACGGATTGACCGCATATTCCCTGAATTCCTTGGTCTTCACATGCACCACGGCATTGATGGACCGGTTCACCGCACCGGTGAAATCGAGTACCTGGCCCTCATCGGATACGGGAAGGTTCACGTACCGCATCCTGGGTTCAGCGGGGACCTCCACAACCCTGGATTCAGGCTGGAAGTACCTCGCATAGATGAACACCGCGGCGACTGCACCAGCCATTACCAGGACAAACAGTCCTATGTATCTTTTGATATTCATTATTTGACAGTATTAATTGTTACCTTTGTGTAGCCTTATTTGTTAATCAAAATCCGTGCCTGTTTACCTGCAATATACGATCATAACAATGTTCAGGGCAAATTATTTATCATTCCCCGAAAGGTTTAACCTTTTTTAACGCTTCACCGGGATGAAGGTTCAATTCTCGAAATATCACGGTACCGGAAATGATTTCGTGCTCATTGACGGAAGGGAACAGGACACATCGGGATTCGACCACGGCCTGGTCAGCCAGCTCTGTGACCGGAGGTTCGGCATCGGGGGAGACGGCCTGATCATCCTCATGGAATCGAAAAGGGCTGATTTTAAGATGCTTTACTTCAATTCGGACGGATATGAAGGGACCATGTGCGGAAACGGGGGAAGATGCATCGCCGCCTTTGCCAGCAGGCTGGGGATCATCAGCATGGAGACTACCTTTGAAGGGATTGACGGATTGCACACGGCCACGATCCTGCCCAGCGGGGAAATCAGGCTGAAGCTGAGGGATGTGGACGGGATCAGGTGGATGGAGGACGGCTACCTGCTGGATACAGGTTCCCCACATTTCATCAGGTTTGTTAAGGACCTTGCACGGATCGATGTAGCTGCCGAAGGACGGGAGGTCAGAAAGCAGAAGCGCTTCGGGAAACGCGGCGTCAATGTGAATTTCGTGGAGGAGGGCGGGGAACCGAACAGGATCTCGGTGCGCACCTATGAACGCGGGGTGGAAGATGAAACTTTTTCGTGCGGAACCGGTGTGGTGGCAGCTGCCATTTGTGCATACTATCATTTCAGGACTGACATTCTTTCATACCACGTCACCACCCGGGGCGGGAACCTGCATGTATCTTTCAAATCCCAGTATCACAGCAAGTTTTCGGATATTTACCTGACAGGAACGGCGGCGCATGTATTCGACGGGATGATCGAGATCCTCCCCTGATCAGGCTTCCTGGAGCGTTCGTGCAAATTCGAGGATTTTCTGAAAATCGATCTCCGGCTCTGTCTGCAGCCTTGCGGCTTTACGGGTCATGATCTTCTGGAGGAGGTTCATCTTTTTCATATTGAGTTCTCCACCGAAAAAACCGCTGGCCAGGGCATGTTCCACGAGTTCTTCCGGGAACGCAATTTCGATCAGGCGGTTCTCATCGGCTTCCGGATCTGTGCAACAGACGAACAGACCCACGGGTTTCTTCAGCAGAACCTCCAGGTGATTTTCACAGAAGTCTCTAACGGAGCGCTGGATGGTGCCTTCATGGATGGACCCTCCGATGATGATCGTGTCATAGTCCAGCAGGTTGATCCTTCTCCGGCGTGAAATCCTGAACATTTCCACGCCATTTCCCAGGTCCGCCTTCAATCTCGAAGCACACTGTTCGGTGCATCCCAGCGTGCTTGAATATGCGATCAGCGTTCTCATGTGATCATCGGCACCTTCTCTACCGGACCAAAAATACACTATTTCGGTGATCAACCAAACGGATTATTGTGGTTTATTAATTTTTTGATAAATTTTCGCCAAGTCATAACATTTTGATATACATTTACGTATTATAACCAAAACGGGAAAAATGCCAGACAAATCAGCAACGCTGCCTGCAAAACCGGCAGAAAACCGAAGGCTTCCGATCATCAACGAAGGTGCCAGAAAAAAGAGAATGCAGAAAAAATACCAGCTGCCCGTGATCGGACATTTCGCCGACCGCAGCGTTGAGTTCAAAAGCATTCTGGAAGCAGAAGCGGTCACCGGGATCAATTACACCCTGATCTTTGAAGCGTGTATCGGCAAGATCTTCAAGGCCAAGAACGTCCACTGGGAATATAAGAAAGGGAACCACTACATCAAATACAAAGCGTACTACATCAATGCCCAGGAGAACTACCACCGGCTGGGCGGGTTTAATGGGTGAAGCCACTGCGTGGCTGTTAGGGAGTTAGGAAAGCTAGGAAAATTAGAAAATTTTTACATGTGGGGGCCTGTGCATGCGAATGCGCAGGTTTTTTTTCCTGAGAATGCCTTTCCCAAGGTTATAAAAACAGGCGTCCTGACGGAAGTTAAGCAGGGCGCCTGTGTGGCTCACCGGAAAGAGCAGTAAATCTATTCCTTCAGGCATTGTACGTGGAGGAGCTGGTCTCTCCCCCGCGGCCGGTCCAGTTGGTATGGAAGAACTCTCCCCGAGGCCGGTCCACCCGTTCATAGGTATGGGCACCGAAGTAATCCCGTTGTGCCTGGAGCATGTTTGCCGGCAGGCGCTCCGAACGGTAGCCGTCGAAATAGTTGAGCGCGGTGGTGAATGCCGGCACCGGGATCCCGTTGGACAGGGCGGTGGCAACCACCCTCCTCCAGCCGGCCTGGGCCGCTTCCACCTTCTTTTTGAAAAAGGGATCCAGTAACAGGTTGGGCAGGTCATTGTTGCGGTCGAATGCTTCCTTGATCCGTGCCAGGAATGCGGAACGAATGATGCAGCCCCCGCGCCAGAGCAGGGCGATCCCCCCGTAATTCAGGTCCCAGTCGTATTCCTTTGCCGCCTCCCGCATCAGGGTGTATCCCTGTGCATAGGAAACGATCTTGGAGGCATAGAGCGCCTGTTCGATGTCCCTGATAAATGCCTTTTTGTCCCCTTTAAATACGGGTTCCGGGCCCTCCAGGACCCTGGAAGCCTGCACACGTTCCTCCTTCAGTGCCGAGAGGCACCTTGCAAAGACAGCCTCACCGATCAGCGTGAGGGGGATGCCCAGATTCAGCGCCTCGATCCCTGTCCATTTCCCGGTCCCCTTCTGTCCGGCCGTGTCCAGGATCTTCTCCAGCAGCGGTTCCCCGTCTTCATCCCTGAACGCAAGGATGTCCCGGGTGATCTCGATCAGGTAGCTGTCCAAATCGCCTGTGTTCCATTCTCTGAATACTTCGTGCATCTCCTCATGGGTCATGCCCAGCAGGTTTTTCATCAGGCTGTAAGCCTCGCTGATCAGCTGCATATCCCCGTACTCGATCCCGTTGTGGACCATCTTGACAAAGTGCCCGGCACCATTGGCCCCGACCCAGTCACAGCAAGGTGTTCCGTCCTCCACCTTTGCGGCGACGGCCTGGAAGATCTCTTTCACGTGGGTCCAGGCACCGGCCGAACCTCCCGGCATGATGGAGGGGCCCAGCAGCGCGCCTTCTTCCCCTCCGGACACCCCGGTCCCGATGTACAGCAATCCTTTTCCCTCCACATACTTTGTCCGCCTGATGGTGTCGGGAAAATGGGAGTTGCCCCCGTCAATAATGATATCCCCCTCTTCCAGGTGGGGGATCAGTATTTCAATGAAATCATCCACCGGTTTTCCTGCCTTCACGAGCAGCATCACCTTTCTGGGCCGTTCCAGGGAGGCGATGAATTCCTCCACGGAATGCGCCCCGATAAATTTTTTCCCTTTCCCCCTCCCCTCCATGAAGCGGTCCACTTTTTCAACCGTCCGGTTGTAAACCGCCACTGTGTAGCCTTTGCTTTCCATGTTCAATACAAGGTTCTCACCCATCACGGCGAGTCCGATCAGTCCAATGTCAGCTTGTGTTTTCATTTACATAATTGGTTTTTTGTTTGGTATTTATATGATTTTTTTGCAGTCATTCCTGTATTACATTGAATCCCAGTGTCCTGAATACTTGAACGGTCCCGGCGGTTCCTCCCCGGAGCCGGAGGGTCCAGGCCGGGGGTTCTCTGCGCTGCGGATAACTCCCCCGGAGCATTTCGAAAGCGCCCGGATCTTCCCTAAGTTTCCTGTCATCCCCGGTTACATCGTACGTCTGACTGTACACCTCCCACAAAAGCGCCCCGCGATCCTTTCCGGATGCATCTGCCCGGATCCCGGACGAATCCGGCGGGGGAATGTGCGGAGGTGACCACCGGTCCAGTCCCAGTTTAAAAAAGCGGCTCACCGCCCTGACCGCCATGGTCGTTCCCCCGGCCTTTCCATCCAGGGAATATCCTGCGATATGAGGTGTCCCGATTGTGATCACATCCAGCAAATCCCTGTTGATGGCCGGTTCGCCGGAAAACACATCCAGAACTGTTCCTGCAAGCCTTCCCTTCCGGATCCCCTCCAGGAGTGCGGACTCGTCGACCACCTCACCCCGGGAGGTATTGACCAGGATGGTTCCCTTTCTGACCCGTTCCATAAAACGCCTGTCGACCATCCCCGCGGTATTGTCCCTGCCTCCCCGGTTCAGGGGCACATGCAGGGTGATGATATCGGCCTCTTCCAGGAGCCGGTCCAGTCCGGTGAACTGCGCTCCCCCTTCGGCACGCTGCCTGGGGGGATCGTTCAACAGCACGTTCACCCCCAGGGCTTCTGCAGCCTCTGCCACCAGGCTCCCCACATGTCCCACTCCCACCACACCCAGTGTCAGGTCCCTCAGATCAAATCCCATCCTGAGCGCCAGGTGGAGAAGCACCGACACCATGTATTGCTGCACGGAGGACGCGTTGCAGCCCGGTGCATTGGTCCACCTGATCCCTGCCTTGCGGCAATATTCCGTGTCGATGTGATCAAAACCGATGGTGGCCGAGGCGATCATCCGGATACCGGTATGCTCCAGAAGGGTCCGGTCGCACCGGGTTCGCGTCCTCGTGATCAGGCATTCCGCATCTTTCAGATCCGGTTGCCTGATTTCGCTCCCCGGCAGGTACGACACCTTCGCCACTTCTTCAAAAGCGCCCCTCAGGAACGGGATCCGGTCATCTGCCACGATCCGGATCATCCGCGGGCAAATTTATCCTTCCAGGACCAGAGTCCCAGGGCAGGATTGGACACGAAATAAATCTCCTCCCCGTCTGCCAGTCGGTTATATCCCTCCTCCAATTTAGCGGGATTGTACCGGGATATCATTTCGCCAAGATCCGCATACTGGTAATTCACCGATTCAATCTCTTCCTTTGAAAGGTGACCCGGGCAGTAGGTGACCCCGAACCTCCCCTCCGAAGAACCATGGATCAGGTGTGCCGCGGCACTCAGGTTCTGCCTCAGTTCTTCATGGTGTTCCACCGCATCCAGGATCTCCGGTGTGGTTTTGTACCCGTATTTCCTGATGAGCCTGTCAATCTCCCTGTCCTCCCCGAATTCCTTGAGTCCGGGTGCCAGTACCAGCAGTTCTCCCCCTCCGGCCAGTGCCATCCGGGTCCTGTAGATGCTTTTGTTCCCGAGCCACGTGCTTCTGAATTCTTCGGGCTCGAGGTACACCACGATCTTTTCCAGGGGTTTGTCCAGCATCACAAAATTTACCTCCAGGGAGAGTTCAGACGCCCTGAGGAAACACTGTGCATCGTCCCCGATAAACAGACCCCGGACGACCAGGCGGCCCGACCGGTCCCTGCCCACGACGGTCAGGACATACAGCAACGGCAGATCGGACGTAAAATGTCCGGAGGCATAATTGAGCACTTTTCTCACAGGTGTGTCGGCCCGTCCCATGATCCGTTCCAGTCCGTATGCAGCCCCCAGGAAATGACTCTTGTTGATCCCCTCAGGGCCCCCGGTCCCCACAAAAATATTCTTGTTGTAGTTTGCCATTCCGGCCACTTCGTGGGGGACCACCTGACCGACGGATACGATCAGGTCATGTCCCCCCTTTACGATCATGGTATTCAGCTGTGCGGGCCAGCTGTAGGAGACCATTCCCTCGGATACCTCTTTCAGAAAGCTTCCCGGCACCTCACCCACGGTGACCACATCATTCCTCCAGTCATGCACCCGGAACAGGGAAACCGGCACGTCCGGGAACATTCTGTGAATCTCCGGCTCGGTCATGGGTTCATGGGTGCCGATGGCGGGCAGGATGTCGGTGAGCTTCTCTCCGTAGTATTCATGGACAAACCGTGTGATCAGCCCGGCCCTGCTGTAAAATCTTGTGATATCCGGCGGGATGGCAAGCACCCTGTTCCGGCGGCCCGCTTTGTCAAGAGCCCGGAATAATCCCTCCCTGATCTCCCCGTCGGTCAGGGCCACCTCTGGCCCGCCCTTTTCAAAATAGATCATCTGTACATTGTTTTGGTAAGCTTACATGGTTACAATCCATGGCCTTCAATCCCCTATACTCCTCCGTATGCGCTGTATCCTCCGTCCACCGGGATGCATATTCCGGTAATGAACCGGCTCATATCCGAAAGCAGGTAGAGGACGGTCCCGTTGAGATCGTCAGGATCCCCGAACACCCCCATTGGCGTACTGGCGATGATCTTTTCTCCCCGTGGGGTCAGTTTGCCGGTTTTCTCGTCCAGCAGGAGGAACCTGTTCTGACTGGTCAGGAAAAAACCGGGTGCAATCGCGTTCACCCGCACGCCAACCTTGGCTAAATGCACCGCTAGCCACTGGGTAAAATTGTTGATGGATGCTTTCGCGGCCGAATATGCCGGGATCTTCGTCAGCGGTCTGAAGGCGTTCATGGAAGAGATATTCAGCACCACCCCGCTCTGCCGGGTGGCCATCTCCCGGGTAAATACGAGGGTGGGCAGCAGCGTTCCCGTAAAATTCAGGTCAAACACTTTACGGAAACCATCCAGCTCAAGCCCGAAAAATCCTTCGTCCATCCGGTTCAGGTCCTCTTCGGTGATCTGTTCCAGCCGGGTGGTGGCACTGGGCGAATTTCCGCCCGCTCCGTTGATCAGGATGTCCACCCTGCCCGCCTCCCGTAGAATCTTTTCCCGCACCGCCTCGAGAGATCCCCTGTCCAGTACATCGGCTTTGTATCCGAAAGCATCCACACCGGTCTCTGAGCGGATCTCTTCCGCAAGGCGGGAGGCCGCCTCTTCGTTGATATCCAGGATGACGGTGACCACCCCCGCCGAGGCCAGTCCCCGCGCTATCGATGATCCAAGCACACCCCCGCCGCCGGTGATCACACAGATCTTGTCTTTCAGGTCTACGAATGATAATTGTTCCATGTCAGTGTTGTGATTTGGGTTCGTAAAATGCCAGGTTTTCCCTGGTAATGATATCGATGGGAAGAAACTGCTTCCGCTCGGGCTCCCGGTTAAAGGCAACCAGGTTAAACAGCGATGTAAGTCCCCTGAATGCCTGTTCTTCAGGCCTCTGGGAAATCAGAAAATCGATGTAATCCCTTTTCAGATATTCGATGCTCTCCGGGAGCAGGTCGTATCCCACCAGCCGGATGTTCATAATGCCGCGGGAGGCCAGGTACCCGGCAACCAGGTGGACCCGGGAATTGGTCACAAAGATCCCCGCAATTTCATACCTTGCAAATGCCTCCTCCAGCCGCTCCTCCAGCTCGTGATCACCTGCTCCGTTCAGATCAATGGTGAGAAGATGGTCCGGCCGGCCGCCATGTTCCTCAAAAAAACTCCTGAATCCTTTTTCACGCTGGATGATATGGGCATAATGATCCTTCCGTGCAGAAAGGTTCATGATGAGCACATCCTTCCCGGGCAGCATCCCGTAATCGATGAGCCTGGCTGCCACCATTCCGCTGTGAAAGGCATCCTGACCCACAAAACTCCTGACGGCCGGAGACTCCAGCATGGAATTGAAAAGGACCACCGGCAGATTCCACCGGCCGCACTGTTCAAGGAATTCCACCGACTCCTTCTGAAAAACGGGAGCGAACAGGACCCCGTGGAGTTGTTCAAAGGGAAATCCATTCACCAGCTTGAGGAAATCTTTCCGGTCGATCTGGTCGAAATTGAAATGCTCCACATGGAGGTGGTAATGGGACAGTTCCTCAAGGACCCTGTCGATCCCTTTCCGGGGAAGTTTCCAGAAAACGTGTTCGTTCACGATCTTCGGCATCACCACCGCCAGGCGGATCTCCCGCTTTAAAGCCAGCGAACTGGCCATAAAATCAGGCTTGTAGTTGTATTCGCGCAGCAGTTTCTGGATCTTTTCGCGGGTAGCATCGGACACTTCGCCCCGGTTATGGATCACCCGGTCCACCGTTCCGATGGATACCCGGGCGATTTCAGCGATATCCTTGATCCTGATTCTCTGCATAATTATTTATTATGAGATGCTTACGCAGATTTTCCTTCTCACAAAGAGTGGTTCATTCCCACCAAAATTAATGAAAATATTTTGTAAATAAGAAGAAAATTGCCTATTTTCGTGTTCGTACACGGAAACAATCAGATAATCTTCAGATTCATGAAACTTGAAAAATATTCCTTCGGGATTGGCGACAGGTTCGCGCAGCAGGGAGAGGCACAGCTCAGTGCCATCATGAAAGCCGCTGAAAAAGGAGTGGAGATCGTTCCGGTCTGGAACAAATCCAACCGCGAACACCAGAACATCCATTCTTCCCCTTCAGACACCAGGAAGGAAGCCGATGATGCGGTGCGGAAACTGGGCTGGGAGCATTCCTATTACGTGGATGCGGACCACATCAACCTGGACACGGTGGACCGGTTTCTTCCCCACTCCGATTTTTTTACCCTGGACGTGGCCGGATATCTGGGAAAGGAAGTACCAGCAGAAGAGCTGAATAGGTTCCTGGACGCCGCGGAAGGGATGACGGGCAGGCTGCAGATCCCGGGGATCAGCGAGCCATTTCAAATTTCCGTGGACATCCTGAAAAGGATTGCCGGAACATTCCTAGGGGCAGTGAAGGAGGCATCGGCCATCTACAGGCACATCGCATCCGGAAAGGGAGCAGAGCAATTTGTTGCGGAGATCTCCATGGACGAAGTAGAGGAGCCGCAGACACCCGTGGAACTTTTCTTTATCCTGATGATGATCAGCCACTTTGATATTCCAGTACAGACGATCGCACCAAAATTCACGGGAAGGTTCAACAAAGGAGTGGATTACGTGGGGGATGTGGTGCAGTTCCGTAAAGAATTTGAACAGGACCTGCTCGTCATCGATCATGCCGTCAAATCGTTCGGGCTCCCGGAGAACCTGAAGCTGAGCGTGCACTCTGGCAGCGACAAATTCACCATTTATCCGATCATGGGGGAGCTGATCCGTAAACATGACAAAGGCATCCACGTGAAAACAGCGGGCACGACCTGGCTGGAAGAGGTGATCGGACTGGCGCTGTCGGGTGACGATGCGCTTCAGATGGCAAAGACCATCTACGCCCGTGCGCTCGAAAGGCGGGAGGAGCTGTGCGCACCCTATGCCACCGTGATCGATATTGATCCGGACACCCTTCCGGCTCCGGACGAGGTCAACGGCTGGAACGGTGAGAAATTTGCCGGAACCCTGCGGCACGTGCCGGACCATCCCCATTACAATCCGGGATTCCGGCAATTGATCCACGTGGGATACAAAGTGGCCGCCGATATGGGCGAGCAGTACCTTTCCATGGTGAGGAAATACAGACGGGTGGTCGGGGATCAGGTAGAGACCAACCTTTTCGACCGGCATATCAGGCGGCTGTTCGGCATCTGATCCACGGATTGGGACACTCCCTGTGAATGAAACTGAGAAAATCTAATAATCACTCGAATGAAAAAATTTTTGGACCAGGATTTCCTGCTGGAAAATGAAACGGCCCGCAGGCTCTATCATGAATGTGCCAGCAAGATGCCGATCATCGATTACCATTGCCACCTGAATCCCGAACAGATCGCAGGGGATGTGAATTTTGAGAACCTGACCAGGATCTGGCTTGCGGGAGATCATTACAAGTGGCGGGCCATGCGGGCAAACGGAGTGGACGAAAAGTACTGCACGGGCGATGCGCCGGACAGGGAAAAATTCATGAAATGGGCGGAAACCGTGCCGGACACCATCCGCAATCCACTCTACCACTGGACACACCTGGAGCTGCAGCGGTATTTCGGTATCTCTGAACTGCTTCATCCCGGGTCGGCGGAAGGGATCTACCGGCAGGCAAACGAACTGCTGGCCACAAAGGAGTTCAGCGTCAGGCAACTCATCCGGAAAATGAATGTGGAGGTGATCTGCACCACGGATGACCCGGTGGATACCCTGGAACACCACCGGAAAATCCGTGGGGACGGATTCGAGACCCTGGTCCTGCCCGCCTGGCGTGCCGACAAAGCACTGGCGGTGGAGGATCCCGACCAGTACAACCAGTACCTTGGAAAGCTTGAAGCCGCCTCGGGCATTTCCATATCCACCTACATGGATTTGCTCACGGCCTTGAGCAACAGGCATGACTTTTTCAATGAAATGGGCTGCAGGGTCTCGGACCACGGGATGGAGACCTTCCATGCAGATGATTTTGATCACCAGGACATCGAAAGGATCTTTCTGAAGATCAGGAAAGGAAGGAAACCGAACAAGCAGGAAATAAGTCAGTTCAAATCAGCCATGCTGATCGAGCTGGCAGTCATGGACCACGAGAAGGACTGGGTGCAGCAGTTCCATGTGGGGGCGATCCGGAACAACAACACCCGGAGGTTCCACGAAATGGGTCCGGATACCGGTTTTGACTCTATCGGGGATTTCAAAATGGCAAGGACCCTGTCCAGGTTCCTGGATACGCTCGATCAGCGCGAACAGCTGGCAAAGACCATTCTTTACAACATCAATCCCGGCGACAATGCGCTGATGGTGACCATGGCCTGCAATTTCAACGACGGGATTACACCGGGCAAGATGCAGCACGGTTCCGGCTGGTGGTTTCTCGACCAAAAATACGGAATTACAGACCAGATCAACACCCTCTCCGCGCTCGGACTGCTCAGCCGTTTCGTGGGCATGCTGACGGACTCACGAAGTTTCCTGTCCTATCCCAGGCATGAATATTTCAGGAGGATCCTCTGCAACCTGGTGGGAACGGATGTGGAAAAGGGAGAGATCCCCGATGATCCCGCGATGCTGGAGAACCTGATCAGCAATGTTTGTTACCACAATGCGAAAAATTACTTCGGGTTTCGACCGGGTCCGGTAGCTGGTTCATGAGGATATATTCGTATTTTAGCCGCGGAACAGAGATTTGATCCGTGCGAACAACCATTCTTATTGCAATCCTTGCCTGCTTTCTGCAGCCCCTGTATTCCCAAGGCATCCGCGGGGAAATCAGGGACCAGCAGGGTGAGCCTGTTCCCTACGCGGCCATCTACATCAGGGAACTGACCCGGGGCACCACCTGTAACGCCCTGGGATCATTCAGCCTGCCGCTACCCCCCGGCCGGTACACGATCTATTTCAGAAGCCTGGGATATACCGAGGTGGCCCGCACGGTCACCCTGGAAGAAGAATACCTGGATCTTCAGATTCAGCTGCCCCCCAGAACCTATATGATCCCGGAGGTCAGGATCAGTGCCAGCGGGGAGGATCCGGCCTACTGGATCATGAGAAAGGCCATCGGGCTGGCCAGTTACCACCTGAATGAAGTGGCGGGATACCAGGCGGAGATCTATATCAAGGGAACCGCATATTTCGAGAGCTTCCCCAGGGCCATCGCGCGAAGGATCGAGGTGGGTGATATCAGGGTAAAGGAAGACCAGGTCTATCTACTGGAATCAATGAACCAGGTGACCTATAACGCTCCGGACAAATATGAAATGAAGGTGCTCGCCTCCCAGAATACCATTCCCGGATACAGCCAGAATGTGAATCCAATGGATTACATCAATGCGAGCCTCTACCAGGAAAGGATCCAGACCTTCGTCTCCCCGCTTGCCCGGAATGCATTCTTCTACTATCAATTTCATTTCGAAGGAACCTTTGTGGAGGGGTCCCATGTGGTCAACAAGATCAGGGTTACCCCGAAACGAAGCAGCCAGCAGTTGTGCGAGGGATACCTATACATCGTGGAGGATCTCTGGTGCCTCCACTCCTCCGACCTGCAGATAAAAACCATCGCGGGCACCCTGTTCCTGCAGCAGCTCTATGCCAATGTGATCATGGATGCCTGGCTTCCCGTGAACCATAAGATCAGGGCCGATGTGGAGATTGCAGGTGTGAAAGGGGAAATCACCTATGTCTCTTCGCTGGAGTATTCCGATGTGTCCCTCAATCCAAACCTGCCCGAGGTCTACTTTACACCGACGGAAGATCCGGGGGAGGAGGCCGGGAAGGAAGAGCAGCCTTCAGAGGAACAGAAAAAAATCATGGAGCTTCTGGAGAAAGAGGATCTGACCGACCGGGATGTGGCCCGTCTGTCCAGGCTCATGGAGAAGGAAGCGGAACAATCAGACACCGGGGAGGGACAGGACCTGCACCAGACGGGAACCACATTCACCGTGGCGGAAAATGCCGTCAAAAACGATTCCCTCTTCTGGAACCGGGTGCGTCCCATCCCCCTGACCCCGAAGGAACAGATGCAGATGAGGGAGCGGGACTCAATCATCGGGATCACCCGGAAAGCGGCAGCGTCGGACAGCATGGGTTTCGTCCCCCGGAGGGCCCGTCCGCTCAGGGGACTGGTCCTGGGCAGGACATACAGGGCTGATTTCGGGCGGTTCCGGTTTACCCACGGGGGACTGGCCGATCCGGAGATGCTGGGGTACAATACGGTGGACGGGATCCACTACGGGCAGGATTTCAGGCTCTACTGGAAACCCGACAGCCTCCATACGGTCAGGTCGCGCCTGGCGGCGGGATACGCATTCCACCGCCGCGCCCCGATGGTCACCTGGAACTCCGATCTGCTCTACGCTCCCATGAGAAGAGGTAAAATTGCCCTCTACCTGAACTACACTTCGTCAGACTTTCACGCCGCATCGGGGATCCCGGCGCGTACGAACCTGGTCTATACGCTGTTCCTGAGGGAGAATCATCTGAAGAAGTACGAGCAGATCGACGCCACCCTGTACAACCGCATTGATCTTGTGAACGGACTGGTACTTACCGCCGAAGTCGCCGGAGGGATCCAGGAGCCGCTGACGAACCACAGCGACTTCTCCATCCTGTTTACCCGAAAAAAGGAGTTCTCGGAGAATTTACCGGCCGGAATCCAGGCGGGCGATCCGGCCCTGGAGCGAAGGAAGAAAATGACCACCGCGGTCCGGCTCGACTTTACACCCAGGCATTATTTCGTGGTGAGAAATGCTCGGAAGGCGATGGAGGATTCCCGGTGGCCCACCTTCTCGCTCCTTTACAAAACGGGGATCCCAATGCAGGAAAACGGATGGTCCCGTTTCAGCATGCTGGAATTCGGGGTGGAGCATACCGCCGGGGTGGGACTGCTCTCCGAACTGGACTGGCAAGTGAATACGGGCTATTCCCCTGCCGGCGGGTCCCTGCATTTTTCGGATTTCAGGCATTTCAAATCATACCCGCTGGCAGTCGACATGGCCGGTTTTGACGGGGGACTGATGCTGATGGACTATTATGAAGCAAGTACGGATGAGTGGTGGGTGAATGCAGATGTGACCCTCACCTCCTCTTACCTGCTTCTGAAATTCCTTCCCTGGTTCAGTGAAAGATTGTGGAAGGAATCCATCGGGATCGGCTATCTCCTTACCCCTGCCATCCCTCATTACCTGCAAATCGGATACAGTCTTGAGGAGATCTTCTTCCTGGCGGACCTGGGGATCTATGCCGCATTCCAGGATTTCTCATGGAAGGGATTCGGCGTCAGGGTCAACTTCCGTTTCTGAACATGACAGGCACTACCTGCATACGCATCCTGCTCTGCCTGATGTACCTGGTGTTTTCCCCGGTGTCGCCGGGATGCAACCTCGCTGCACAGGAAAATGAAACAGACGGCTGGATCGAGGATATCGATCTGCTCGGCAGGGCGCTTGAGGAAAAACACCCGGACCTGTACCTCCGGATGGATCAGTCTTCATTCCGCCAGGAACTTGCCGCCGTGGCGGCACGCGCCGGGGAGCAGTCCCTCTTCGGCCTGGCTGTAGGGCTCCAGCAGGCGGTTGCGGGGCTGGGAGATGCCCACACAGCAGTCAACTACCATTTTCTCATCAACAAGGAAAATATTCTTCCGCTGGAGTGTTTCTGGTTCGAGGAGGGGATCACCGTCATGGAAACCACCCGGCCCTGCTCCCGGATTCTCGGAAAAAAACTGGTCTCCGTCAACGGTTTTCCCGTTGAACAGGTGATCGATTCCCTCTCCACCCTTCTGGCTTCTCAAAATCCATCCCTCATCAAAGCTGAAACAGTCAGAATGATCCCCTGGGCACAGCTCCTGCAGCACTTTGGCTTTGCCGGAGAAGAAGGAGTGACCATGGGATTCGGGGATACGGACGGGCAGGTAGAGCGGGTCCACTTTCGGCTGCCTGTATCGGAAGACCATTCCGTTGGGGTTGAACCGGATTCCGTTCCCGAGGGCTGGAAAGAGAGAAAAGCGTATTTCAGGGACCGCTATTATCCGGGTGAAAAACTTTACTACATTCAGTACAACCATTGCTGGAGCAGGGAGGTGGAAGAGAAACACGGTTCCGGAGCCGGTGCACTTTTCATGCCGTCGTTCCGGGAATTTGAAAAGCGTGTGTTCCGCCATCTCCGCAGGGAGGAGATCGACAGGCTGGTAATTGACCTGCGGTTCAACGGGGGCGGCGAGGGATCCCAGGGCAGCGCGTTCATCGAAAAACTGAGCCGGTCGAAAATCAACGGGAAAGGAAAGATCTGCCTCATCCAGGGCCGGAATACCGCTTCGACGGCAATGATCCACCTGGACGAACTGCGCCGGAAGACCGATGCGGTGACCGTGGGGGAGCCCACCGGCGGACGTCCGAATCATTTCGGGGAGGTCCGCAGGTTCGTGCTGCCTGAAACAGGACTGGTGGTCAATTATCCCACCCGGTATCACCGGCTGGTTGCGGGGGATCCGCCCACCATCCTGCCTGACGTGGAGGTGCCCCTTTATTACAGGGATTATATGAGCGGGATCGATGCCTTTCTGCAGGCAGCCAGGAAACCTGGCACCTATTCCTCCAGGGTCAGACCGCGCATGATCAGGTACTGGGCAGGGATGTAGGTGAGCATCACCCAGAAACCGCCCAGGGGGATCCCGCCATGGAACCGGTCCACCGCGATCAGACTGTCAGATATGACAAACAGCAGGGAACCAATGAACACGAGCAGATAGCTTGTACGGTTCACCCTCCCCTTCCGGTTCAGCGCCATCATGGACATTCCGATCAGGGAGAGGGCATAGAGGAGAATGATGGGCCGCATGATCCCTTCCAGGCCGGGCAACAGCAGAATGTAAATGCCTGCCACATAGGCTATAAACAGCAATCCCACGAAGGGGTGCTGCTGAAGATATCCCCTTTCCCCCGTTTCACTGAAACGGAAAAAAACATAGATATAACACAACTGGGCAAGGAAGAAGCCGCCCACTCCGGCATAAAAGAACAGCTCGTTCCTTTCTGAGAACATCAGGAAAATATCACCCGCCCATGAAAAAAAGAAAGCCAGCAGAGCGGGGACGGTCAGGGACTTCTTTTTTCTGAACAGAAGAAAGAAGGCAGCCATCCATGGCATGATCAGGGGTTTTACCGGATATTCCAGATATATCACATCCGTTATTCTTCCCGCCAGCTCGACGATCACGATGATCAGCAGCAGCAGGTGGAGCAGCAAGGAGGCTTTATTTTTCATGACAGGGAGGGGTATGGACAGGTAAATATATGAAATCGGTTTCTTTTTTCCCGTTTTTGTGCAATCGATTGTACAAGATTTCATATCTTTGCCTGCAGAGATGAAGAAGCAGCATGTGACCATCCATGACATCGCCCGGGAGCTGAACATTTCAGCTTCCACCGTCTCCCGAGCGCTTCACAATCATCCGAGGATCAGCAGGGCCACACGTGAGGCCGTGCAGCAGCTGGCACTGAAATACAATTACCAGCCCAATGTGATGGCCTCCTCACTCAGGAAGGGCAGGAGCAAAACGGTCGGGGTGATCGTCCCCAGGATCAACCGGAATTTTTTTGCCAACGTGATCGGCGGAATGGAAGAGGTACTCACCTCTGCCGGCTACCATATGATCATCTGCCAGACCCTGGAGAAAGTCAACCACGAAATGTTCGCACTGAGGACCCTGGTCAATGCCCGCGTGGATGCAATCATCATGTCCATTTCCATGGAAACGAAGGACCACGAACACCTCAGGATCCTGGTGGATAAAGGGATCCGCATGTTTTTTTTCGACCGGATCTGCGAGGAGATCCGGGCGGGATCGGTGGCCATCGACGACCGGCTGGGGGCCTACCAGAGCGTCAGGCACCTGCTTGACCAGGGTTACCGGAACATCGTGCACGTGGCGGGAGCAGGCCACATCAACATATACAGGGCCAGGAAGCAAGGGTATCTGGAAGCCTTGAGGGAAGCAGGGATCCCTGACAGGGATTCCTGGATCATTGAGGAGTCACTCATTCCCGAAGGGGGGAAGGCCGCCTTCGAGATAGGCATGAAACTTGCTCCCAGGCCGGATGCCTATTTCTGCGCGGGAGATTATGCCGCACTGGGGATCCTGCAGGCAGCCCGGAACCGGGGATTGAAAGTGCCGGATGACCTGGGCATCACCGGATTTGCCAACGAACCCTTCACCGAATTCACTGAACCGTCGATGACCACCGTGGATCAGCGTGCAGGCGAGATGGGTGTAATGGTGGCAGACATGTTCCTGAAGGATGTGGACCAATCAGATGGCGCGAACCCCGTGGAGCGGATCATGCTGAAGCCGGAGCTGATTATCCGGAATAGTTCAATGTTAAACAAATAAAAACTGTTGATTATGGCAATTCATTATGAAGTAAGACTTTCGCATCATCCCGAGGATACAAAGCAGTACGGGACGGAAAAGATCCGGAAGGAGTTCCTTGTGGAGAAACTGATGGTCGGCGGTGAGATCAACCTGGTCTATTCGCTGTACGACCGGTTTATCGTCGGCGGAGCGGTTCCGGGAAAGGAGAAGCTTGAGCTGACCACCATCGATCCGCTGAAATCTGAGCATTTCTGTGATCGCCGGGAACTGGGGATCATCAATGTGGGAGGGGATGCCGCAATCCGCGTGGACGGGGAAACCTATTCCCTCGGATACAAAGATGCCCTCTACGTGGGGGCCGGCTCAAAAAAGATTGCATTCACGAGCAGGGACGAGAGCAGACCCGCACACCTGTACCTCAACTCGGCACCCGCCCATCATGCCTATCCCACAAGGCGGATTACCCTGGCTGACGCCGAGGTGGTTGAACTGGGTGCCCCGGAACAGTCCAATGCACGCAGGCTGAACAAATTGCTTGTGAACAGCGTGGTGGATACCTGCCAGCTGCAGATGGGGATGACCGAACTGAAAACGGGCAGTGTCTGGAACACGATGCCTCCCCATACGCACACCCGGCGGATGGAGGCCTATTTCTATTTTGAGGTGCCGGAGGACCAGGCCATCTGTCACCTGATGGGAGAACCCGACGAAACCAGGCTCATCTGGCTCAAAAATGAACAGGCGGTCATCTCCCCGCCCTGGTCCATTCATGCAGCCGCGGGAACCAGCAACTACATCTTCATCTGGGGAATGGCCGGTGAGAACCTGGATTACGGCGATATGGACGTGGTCAAGCCCTATGAACTCAGGTAATACAAGCATACCCATGGACAGTCATGTTTTAGCCGGCTCTGACCCGGGCTGGCAGGAGATTGCGCCAGGCGCCAGGAGGAAACTGATCCATACCGACCACCTGATGATGGTCATCGTGGAGTTCACCGGCGGACCGGCAGAGGTACCGGACCCGTTCCACGACCATCCCCACGAACAGGTTTCCTTCGTGGCCGAGGGCAGGCTCAGGCTCTTGATGAAAGGATACGAAGAGCGGGAACTGCAGGAGGGGGACATGTTCGCTGTCCCCTCCGGGATCCCCCATGCCATCCAGACCCTGTCGCCCGTGGTGAGGCTCGTGGATTGCTTTACACCGCTGCGGCAGGATTTTTTAGAAACCAACAGAAAATAAAGCAGACATGTCAGTAAAACGATTCGATCTAACAGGAAAACGGGCGCTGGTAACCGGCGGAACCCATGGCCTTGGTATGGCCATCGCCACCGGGCTTGCCGAAGCAGGCGCCATTATCATTGTCAACGACAGGTTTCCCGAAAAGCTTGAAACCGCCAGAAAGGAATATGGTGAAAAGGGCATCACGGTCCATACCTATGTCCTGGATGTCACCGATGAGGATGCCGTGACCCATGCAATCCCCCGCATCGAAAAGGAAGCGGGTCCCATTGACATCCTGGTGAACAATGCCGGGATCATCAAGCGGGTCCCCATCCTTGAAATGAAAGCCGACGAGTTCCGGGAAGTCCTCGATGTGGACCTTACGGGACCATTCATCATGTCAAAGGCGGTGGCCGCCGGGATGATCAAACGCGGCCACGGGAAGATCATCAACATGTGTTCCATGATGAGCGAACTGGGAAGGGACACGGTTTCCGCCTATGCCTCTGCAAAAGGAGGACTGAAGATGCTCACCCGGAGCATGGCCACCGAATGGGCCAAACACAACATCCAGATCAACGGCATCGGTCCCGGTTACTTTGCCACGGCGCAGACGGCACCCATCCGTGTGGACGGGCATCCTTTCAATGACTTTATCATCAACCGGACCCCGGCGGGCCGGTGGGGCAACCCGGAAGATCTGGCCGGCACGGCCATCTTCCTCGCTTCCTCCGCCTCCGATTTCGTGAACGGGGTCGTGGTCTATGTGGATGGCGGCATCCTTGCCACCATCGGAAAACCCATGAATGAATAAAACGACGCATATGAAAACGACAGCACTGATCATCACAGGAGCAGCCCTGGCGCTGACAGCCTGCATGCAGGAACCCGAGCTGAAGCTCGTGGTGGAAAATCCGCTGGATGCGGCACGGGATGACGCCCGGATCCTCATTACCAGGAGTGAATTATCCGGACACCTCTCTGCCATTCCTGCACATTCCCTTCCGTTGCTCACCGACCAGCAGGGGACCCCTGTCCCCTGCCAGGCGGACGATGTGGATGGGGACGGGAGCTGGGACGAACTCTTTGCTCTGACGGACCTGGGGCCGGGTGAAACGAAAACCCTTACCCTGACCTTCAAAGGTCCCGATGAGTACCCTGCATTTGCAATCCGGACGAACATCAGGCTGGGTGCCAACCAGTCAGGGTATCCCGAGCTGGAAAGCGCTGAACGGCTGGAAGGAGTCAGCTATGACAACCACGCCCTTACCGAAGAGGCGTACCAGATGGAAGGCCCCGCCTGGGAGAACGACCTCGTGGGATTCAGGAACTACCTGGACCAGCGGAACGGGATGGACATCTTCGGAAAGCGCACTTCTGAAATGGTCCTCGACAGTGTGGGGATCGCAGGCAGGCAGAGTTATCACGAACCGGACTGGTGGGGAATGGACATCCTCAAGGTAAACACCAGCCTGGGAGCAGGATCCATCGCCTGTATGGTTGAGGACTCCCTGTACCGGGTGGGCGACAACGGTTCGGGCATGTACCGGCTGGTGTTCGAGGGTCCTGTGCGAAGCAGGATGAGCCTGGACTACACCGACTGGAAGGTAAACGGGCGCTCACTTGCAGTGGAGCACCAGATTGACATTGTGGCCGGCACACGCTGTTACGAAAGCATGGTCACCTTCCCGGGCACCCGGGAGCGTCCGGATCTGGTCACCGGCATCGTGAACATGCACAGTGATCAACTTTTCGTGGAACCTCTGAATGACCGGTACACCATGTTGATGACCCATGATGTGCAGGCGGAGGACACCTCCCTGCTGGCCATGGCACTGGTCGTTCCTTCCCAGCTGCTGGTGGAGCACGGCGTCACCAGGGACGAGGGGGAAGGGATCACCCAGACCTACTATGCGAGGCTGGATGCCTCCGGGGACCATCCTATTCCCTACCGCTTCTATGCACTGTGGGAGAAAGAGGACCCCCGCTGGGCTTCACCCGATGAGGTCATCGCCTACCTGAAAAAAGAAGCCGAATGCTGGTCGCATCCGGCCTCTGTTCAGTTCCAGGAGGACTGAGAACTATTTGTTGGTATCCCCCAGCGCATTGTTCTGGTAGGTGATCCCGTTCAGTTCCGGATTTGCGTTGTTTGCCAGGTAGATGCCGTAAGCTCCCGAATGGGAGATCTCGCAGTTGGAAATGAGCGGCACATTGGCAGTGGAGTTCCTGACGACCACGTTACCGCTGTTGCTGCTGTACCCCCCGGCATAGGAGATCACGCAGTGGTCGAGGACCGAGCCGTTTCCCGTGCCGCTGTCAAACCAGATCCCGTCCCAGTCCCCCGGCGCTTCAAAACCTGCCAGGGCGCCCGATGTGAAGGTGATCTGGTTTCCCGGTTCGCCGTCTGCCACCAGGACGCCGAATGTACCGGACCTGTATCCCACGTAGAGCTGCGATCCTTCGGAGAACTTCACCGTGGTCCCGGGGTCGATGGTGAGCCTGGACCCCGTGGCGCTTCCGATATAGAGGGTCCCGTCAATAAGGTACGGGATATTTTGCCTGTGCCAAGTGACGTCGGACTGTTCAAGGTCGTCACCCTTGACCAGGATCGATGTCCCGGTTTCGAACGTATTGCCCGGTCCGATCGTATGGACAAAATTCCCGTAGATCTCGACCGGCACCGTCGCATTGTTCCCCAACGAGTTATCCGAGAAACTGGCGAATGAAGCATCATTCCTGAGGGATACCCCCTGGCTCCCGGATAAAGTGACCGAGCAATGGGTCATGGAAATGCGGGAACCATCAACGTGGATCATCCCGTAATTGCCGGAGTACCCTCCCCCGTATGAAAAATCGCAGTAGGAAAGGGAGGAATTGTTCCCCGCTCCTTCATAAAAAGCCAGGTAATCCCAGTCGCCCGGAGATCTGGCAGCTTCAGGAGCGGACGAGGTGAATACGATGTGCTCCGATTCGGTGCCTTCGGCCACAAGCCGGCCGAATTCGCTGCTGCCGTAACCCACGTGCAAACCTGTTCCGCTGCCCATCCGGAGTTCCGTCCCGGGCAGCAGGGTAAGGGTGGTCCCGGTGACCGATCCCACATACAGGTCTCCCCCCACCACGTAAGGCGCATCCAGTTTCTGCCAGGTGGCATCCTCCATTTCAACATCATCTCCTTCCACAAATACCCCCCGTTCGGTGCTGATCTGGTTCCCTTCCCCGATGGTGTGGACATAATTTCCGTATATATTGATGGGGTGGGTTGCAATGTCAGACAGGGTATTTCCTGTGAAGGACCGGAACCATCCGTCATTGGTCAGGCCGAGCCCCACCGTGGAAGAATTCCTGATGGTGCAGTTGTCGATGGACACGGATGTGCCGTCAATGTAGACTTCCCCGTATTTCTGACTGTATCCCCCGCCGTATTCCACAATGCAGTACTGCATGGACGAGTTGGAAGATGCTCCCGCATAGAACCCGATGAAGTTCCAGTCACCGGGCGATTGATTGGCTGCCGCGGAGGTAAAGGTGATCGGTTTCTCTGCGGTTCCGTTGGCGATCAGGACCGCCCCTGCGGAATTGCTGCTGTTTCCTATGTAAAGCCCCCTGCCGGCAGCGAAGCGGATCACTGCACCGGGTTCGATGGTGAGGATGGCACCGCTTACCGAGACGTCGGAGGTGATCAGGTGCATTCCTTCAGGCCAGGTCTCATCCTCCACGATGTTCCCCGAATGCTCATACACCTCCGGGGCCGTCACGGTCACTGAAACGCTGAGCTGATCGGTGTCTCCCTCCGGACCGGTGACAGTGAGGGTTACCGTGTAGGATCCCGCTGCATCGAATGTGTACTGGGGATTGGGATCCTCGGAAGTCCCCTCCTCTCCGAATTCCCAGAAATAGGACAGCGCATTCGAGGAGCAGAAGCTGTTAAAAATAACAGGTGTTCCGGCAACGATCGCATCCGGAGCCGTGAAGCACGCGTCCGGCGAATCCGGGTTCTGTTTTTCGCATGACGTGATCAGCAATGCGGTTGCGAAAGTGGCTGTGATGATCTTGGGCAAATTTTTCATACCAGATGTAATTAATTAATAATCTGCAAATAAAGCATATTTAAATATATTTGGATCCTTTTTTCTTCTTTATTTTATAAAGCAGTCGTTTTCCTTGATGAGAAGGCGCTGCCGCTTGATGGAATGAATCATTCCCGGATTCTAATTTAAATTCTATCTTTGTCAGATTATCGTTAGTTTTGAAGGTGCAATCGATTGTGCAAACGACCATGAAAAGAATTGATGTGGCCTTGAAAATGAGGGAAATCGGTGTGGTTCCCCTGTTCTACCATCCTGACATCGAGGTCTGCAAAAAAGTAATTGCCGCGTGTTACAGGGGAGGCATGACCCTCTTCGAATTCACCAACCGGGGCGATCATGCCCATGAGACCTTCTCGGAACTTGTCAGGTGGGCCAAACAGCAGATGCCCGACCTGGTGATGGGCATCGGTTCGGTGGTGGACCCCGGCACATGCTCGCTGTACATCCAGCTGGGGGCAAAATTCATCGTCTCTCCCCTGCTCAACGAAGAGATGGGCAGGATATGCAACCGCAGGAAAGTATTATGGATCCCCGGCTGCGCCACGGCATCTGAGATCAGCCGGGCGGAGGAAGCCGGGGCGGAGATCATCAAGATATTCCCCGGTTCCACCGTGGGAGGTCCTGCATTTGTAAAAGCCTACCTGGGGCCCTGTCCGTGGTCAAATCTCATGCCGTCAGGCGGTGTGTCACCCACCAGGGAAAACCTCACGGAATGGTTCAGTGCAGGGGTTTTTGCTGTGGGGATGGGTTCCCGGCTGATCACCAGAGAGATCCTTACGGAACAGAATTACAGGAAACTGGAAGAAGCCGCAAGAAATGCGGTGGAGACCATTCAGAAAATCAGAAGTTAAATTCCCATTTTGCATGAAGATCAGAACCTGCCTTTACCTGACCCTGCTGATCCTGCCGCTGATGGGCTGCCGGAACCAGCAAGAAGGCCGGGTGCTTAAACTGGCCCACGGGCTGGATCCTTCCCATCCCGTTCACCATGCCATGGAGTTCATGGCAGACCGCTGCAAGGAGATATCCGGCGAGCAACTGACCCTCGAGATCTACCCGAGCGGACAGCTGGGCTCCGAACAACAGTGCGTGGAACTTCTGCAGATCGGCAGCCTTGCCATTACAAAAGTGTCCTCCGCGGTCATGGAGAGTTTCACGGAAGACTTCCAGGTGTTCGGGCTCCCATATATTTTCAGGTCCCGGGAACACTATTTCAAGGTGCTTGACAGCGAGATCGGTGATGATATCCTGCGGAGCGCGGAGCCATACTGGATCAGGGGGCTCTGCTTCTATGATGCGGGCAGCCGCAGCTTCTACACCATCGACCGGCCCATCAATCACCCGGATGACCTGAAAGGATTGAAGCTCAGGGTGATGAAGAGCATCACCGCGATGAACATGGTCAAATCCCTGGGAGGCTCCCCCACTCCCATCTCGTGGGGTGAGCTGTATACGGCACTGCAGAGCGGCGTGGTGGACGGTGCCGAAAACAATCCCCCGAGCTTCTACACAAGCCACCACTATGAGGTATGCAAATTTTTCAGCCTGAACGAACACACCTCCATCCCCGATGTGCTGATCGTCTCCCTGAAGGTGTGGGAAAAGCTTTCCGACCAGGAAAAAATGTGGCTTCAGCAGGCGGCGGACGAATCGGTGCAGGTGGAGCGTGAGCTGTGGGCCGAATCGGAAAAGAAGTCCCTTGAAATCGTACAGGAGGAGGGTGTCACCGTGGTCTATCCCGACAAGGAACCGTTTGCGCGCAAAGTGGAACCCCTTCTTGAGTCTTACAGGGACAACAGGAAGATCTATGACCTGATCACCCGCATCCGGGAAGTGCAGGCGGATGAAGAACCAAAAATCACCATAGATGGAAAAGATAGCATACTGGTTGAATAAGATCCTGGAAGCAACACTTGTCATCCTGATGTCCGTACTGGTCATTGATGTGCTTTGGCAGGTGATCAGCCGTTACCTGCTGAGTTCTCCCAGCTCCTTCACAGACGAACTGGCAGGATTCCTGCTCATCTGGGTCGGTGTCCTGGGCGCCGCTTATGTGGCGGGGAGACAGGAGCACCTGGCCATTGATATCCTGGTCCAGCGGTCACCTCCCGGGCGGCAGCGAAAATTGCTCTTTTTCATCCGGTCGCTGATTTTCCTGTTTGCCCTTTTCGTGATGGTCATCGGCGGGATCGTGCTCATGTACACCCGCTTTTTGCTGGATGTGAAATCGGCAGCCCTTCAGCTTCCGCTGGGATATGTGTACATCGTGCTACCGCTGAGCGGACTGATCATTATGTTCTATGAAGTGGTGCATCTTAGCGAACTAAAAAAATCCAGATAACATGGAAGTACTCGTCCTGGTGCTCTCTTTCGTGATCCTGCTCGCCATCGGCGTTCCCATTGCTTTCAGTATCGGCATCTCGGGCATCCTGACCATGCTCATGTCCATCGATTTCATTCCCGCCTTTACCACATATGCACACCGGATGGCCACCGGGCTGGACAGTTTCGCCCTTCTGGCGATCCCGTTCTTCGTGCTCGCCGGGTCCATCATGAACAGCGGCGGGATCGCCATGAGGCTGATTGACTTTGCCCGGGTGCTGGTGGGCAGGTTCCCCGCCGGACTGGCATTTGTGAATGTGATCGCCAACATGCTGTTCGGCGCCATCTCAGGTTCCGCAGCGGCCTCCTCCTCGGCCATCGGGACCATTATGACCCCGGAGATGAAAAAGGAGGGATATGAGCCCGGATTCAGCGCCGCCGTGAACATCACATCGGCCACGACAGGACTGACCATCCCACCCAGCAATGTGCTGATCGTCTATTCGCTTGCCAGTGGCGGCGCATCCATCACGGCCCTGTTCCTGGCGGGGTATGTACCGGGAATCATGACCGGTTTCGGGATCATGCTCGTGGCACTGGCCATGGTCGTGTTCAAGAACAGGGGGATCAGGGGCGTCGTGCGCGTGCTGGGCAAAATCGTCCTGCTGTCCGCCGTGCTCCTGGGGATCGGCATCGGTCTCAAGGCCCTGCATGATCATGCTTCAGGGCTGATCTTCAAACTCGTCATCTACGCCCTGCTCGGGATCCTGCTTGCCTGGGTGGTATACAAATCCGTGAAACACTGGAAAGGATTCAAATTCGCATTCCGCAAATTCATTGACGCGGTACCCTCCCTCCTGATGCTGGTCATCGTGATCGGCGGGATCGTGGCCGGGTATTTCACGGCCACCGAGGCCTCCGCCGTCGCCGTGCTGTATGCCCTGATCCTGGCTTTGATCTACAGGGAGATCACCCTGAAGGATTTGCCAGGGATCATCCTGACCTCCATCAGGACCACCTGCATCGTCCTCCTGCTGGTCGCCACCAGCATCGGGATGTCATGGATCATGTCCTACGAGAACATTCCCCAGAGCGTGAGTGCCGGGCTGCTCAACCTGAGCGACAACCCGTACATCATCCTGCTGATCATCAACCTGATCCTGCTGTTTGTCGGGATTTTCATGGACATGACGCCCGCCATCCTGATCTTCACCCCCATTTTCCTGCCGATCGTCACATCCCAGCTGGGGATCGATCCCATCCATTTCGGGATCATCATGGTTCTGAACCTCTGTGTGGGGCTGTGCACGCCCCCGGTGGGATCTGTGCTGTTTATCGGTTGCAGCGTGGCCAACCTGAAGATCGAACAGGTCATCAAGCCGCTTCTGCCCATGTTCCTGATCATGATCGTGGTGCTGATGCTGGTCACTTATATCCCTGCACTCAGCATGTGGATCCCTAATTTACTTATGAAATAGTGACAAACCGTTTAATTGAAATGCCTTATGTACTTATTGGGCTATGATGTGGGAAGTTCCTCGGTAAAGGCGAGTCTGGTGGATGCGGATACGGGACGTTGTGCTGCCACCTCCTTTCATCCCAAGAAGGAGATGAAAATCGATGCCCCGAGGGCCGGCTGGGCGGAACAGGACCCTGAACAGTGGTGGTCCAACCTGATCCTGGCCACTACCGATGTGCTGCAGTCAGCCGAAATCGATCCTTCGGCCATCGGAGCCATCGGCATCTCATACCAGATGCACGGACTGGTCATGGTTGACCGGAAGCACCATCTGCTGCGGCCGGCCATCATCTGGTGCGACAGCAGGGCGGTCCCCTTCGGGGAACATGCCATGCAGGCCATCGGCGAGGAAAAATGCCTTGCCCACCTGCTCAACTCACCGGGAAATTTTACCGCTTCGAAGCTGAGCTGGGTGATCATGAATGAACCCGGGACCTACGAGAAAGCATATAAAATCATGCTTCCCGGCGATTACATCGCCATGAAGATGACAGGCGAGATCAACACCACCATCTCGGGGCTTTCGGAGGGCATCATGTGGGACTTCAGGAACAACTCCATTGCCGATTTTCTGCTGGAATACTACGGCATCCACCGGCACCTGATCCCGGAGATCGTCCCCACCTTCTCGGAACAGGGCCGGTTGTCGGCCCGGGCCGCGGATGAGCTGGGGCTGGTTCCCGGCATACAGATCTCCTACAGGGCGGGAGACCAGCCGAACAATGCATTTTCACTCAATGTGCTCAATCCGGGAGAGATCGCAGCCACGGCCGGCACTTCGGGAGTGGTATACGGGGTCAGCGACGAGGTGAAATATGATCCCCGGAGCCGGGTTAACACCTTCGCCCATGTGAACCACAGCCAGGAGGTGAACCGCCTGGGCGTCCTGCTGTGCATCAACGGGTCCGGGATCCAGTATTCCTGGCTCAAGCAGAACCTCTCTGCTCCGGAAATGAATTATCCCGCGCTGAACGACCTCGCCATGGAAGCGCCCGTCGGCTCAGAGGGCCTGATCATGCTTCCTTTCGGCAACGGGGCGGAACGCATGCTGGGAAATCTGAATGTGGGCGGTACGGTCCGGAACATCAACTTCAATATACACGGATCACCACACCTGGTCAGGGCCGCCCAGGAAGGGGTTGTGTTTGCCATGCATTATGGAATACAGATCATGAAAGAGATCGGGATCCATCCCAGGGTGATCAGGGCGGGACTCTCCAACATGTTCCTGAGCCCTGTTTTCAGGGATACCCTGGCCGGAATCTCCGGCGCCACCATCGAACTATACGATACGGACGGTTCCGTCGGAGCCGCCAACGGAGCCGGGATCGGATCGGGTACATTCAGCTCTTTTGAAGAAGCTTTTGAGAACCTCAACAAAATGATGGTGGTGGAGCCAGATGAAAAACATACAGGCAGTTACCAGGAAGCCTACCAGCGCTGGTCGGAGGTCCTCGGGGAATGCCTGGAACATCAACCGGAACCATAAATTTCAAGAAAATGGAATATTTAAAAGGAAACAAAGAGTACTTCCCGGGAATCGGGAGGATCAGATTTGAAGGCAGGGAATCGGACAATCCGCTGGCCTTCAAGTTCTATGATGAAAACAAGGTGATTGCCGGCAAGAGCATGAAAGAGCATCTGCGCTTTGCTGTTGCCTACTGGCACACTTTCTGCGGAACGGGACTGGATCCGTTTGGTCCGGGTACAAAGGACTTTCCCTGGGACAGGGGTAAAACCGACCTGGACAGGGCAAAGGATAAGATGGATGCAGCTTTCGAGTTCATCACCAAACTGGGAATGCCCTATTTCTGCTTCCACGATGTGGACCTGGTAGCCGAAGGGGATTCGGTACGGGAATACGAATCCAACCTCTCCGCCATGGTGGATTATGCCAGGCAGAAAATGGCCGATTCGGGTGTCAAATTGCTGTGGGGGACCGCCAATGTCTTTGGCAACCCGAGGTATATGAACGGGGCGGCCACCAATCCGGATTTCAAAGTACTGCCCTGGGTGGCCACCCAGGTGAAGAACGCCCTGGATGCCACCATCGCCCTGGGCGGAGAGAACTATGTTTTCTGGGGAGGTCGTGAAGGGTATATGACATTGCTGAACACCCAGATGAAGCGCGAGCAGGAACACCTGGCCCAGTTCCACATGGCCAGGGATTATGCCCGCAGCAACGGATTCAACGGTCCGTTCCTCATCGAGCCCAAGCCCATGGAACCCACCAAGCACCAGTATGACTACGATGCGGCCACGGTGGTGGGGTTCCTGAACAAGTATGGTCTGGAAGGGGATTTCAAACTGAATATCGAGGTGAACCATGCCACCCTGGCCGGACACACTTTCCAGCATGAACTGCAGGTAGCGGTGGACAATGACCTCTTCTGCAGCATTGATGCAA
>Ga0209206_10000027_pt1 | contig 30242 bp, 35 predicted proteins | sample ZodSprsou2mmetaG_FD_185478 | JGI IMG/M metagenome (GOLD analysis project Ga0209206, IMG submission 185478) | Hot spring sediment microbial communities from Zodletone spring, Oklahoma to study Microbial Dark Matter (Phase II) - Zodletone Spring... ...
ATAATGTAGTTATCAAAGGACTTGAAAAAAAGTTTGGTTCAAGTGTAGATGACCTTAAGGGGAAAAGCTTTTTTGATAAGATCATCCAGTTACCATTTAATCTCCCTGTGGCACAGTACGATGTGAGTAAATATTTTAAGGAGCTATTGCACGGAAAATTTGAGTACAGGGAAGATGATATAGAAATCTTTGTGAAATTAGCTAATAATTCTGTAGGATTCAATCCAAGAAGTATGAAGAGGCTATTTAACTCACTTCAACTGCTTAAAATGGTAGCAAGTTCCAAAAATATTCTTGGAAGAGACAGTGTAGCCACAGCAGAAGAGAAGCAGCGCATCCTCTTCGCCATTCTATGTCTCCAAACTGCTTATGAACCGATGTACCGCTTTATGCTTAAACATAAAAGCAAGATCGACCAGGAGTTCTTTGATCTATTTAGTGATTTGGAGACTCTAAAGGATAGTGACTATTATGATGAAGTTAAAAAAGATCTTGCAATCAATGAAGATGACGAAGACAAAGTCGTCAGGTTTTTAGAGTTTTTAAACACTTTTTATGAAGCCATTCAACTAGACTCTGATCAAAGTGAAGATGCCAGTGAAAACCTCTCAGATAAAGAGCTTGAAAATCTGATGCGTTTTCTCTCTTTTTCTTCCATTACGACAAGCAACACTAGAGGAATTGATGCTTCAAGTGGTACATTTCAGTTCAAGTCTATAGCATTGCCATTTATGAATGAAACATTGATACCTCGACTTATCAATGAACTTGAAGCAATGCACAGCAAACTGGAGATTCATTCCAATAATAATTCAGGAAAGATTTCTTTTGTTTTTGAACAGGGAAGTATGCAGTTTGAATTTGTCGTATGGCGTAACAATAAAGAGATCATTGTCGGATTGGATCATATAGAGGGTAATAAAGATACAGTTTATAAATGGTTTAAAAAATATCTTTCGGAAACTTATCCCAACATGGTATATAAAAAACGTTTGAAATATGCATATCTTACACTTGAATCTCACAAGTACAGTGAACCCGAACTGTCACAGGGCGAAGAGACAAAGATGGAAATCTATAAAAACATAGCGATGAGATGTTTTGAAAATGTCATTCCTAAATTAAGTAAGCATTATCAGGAAACTGAGCCACTGATACGAAATGTACAGCAATTCATCAATCGGCTCATTGTACAGCTTAAAAAAATCTTTCCAACTGAGGAAGGATGGGTTGTTGATGCAGGAAATGTACTTAGTCTAAATTATCATGAGCCAATCAATATCTACCAGCAGGAATGGGGACGGGACAGATTTGCTATCGCGATTGAATCTGACAAATCACTTTTCAGAAGAATTTATTTTGGGATAAAAGGGGTAAATGGTTCTCAAAAATATGACAAGCATCTCCATGAAGTTCTTTTTAATGCATTCAAGTCAAAATTTGGAGGAGGTGAAAGTTCAAATTGGTGGGTGTATTATAAATATCTTGACCAATATGGCGATACTATAGACGGTGAACCATATTATGAAAAAACCGGAAAGTATCTTTACCCAGAGACAGAACATGAAAATGAAGCGTTGAAGTATATCTTGACTCAGGTTGCAGGATTAAAAGCATATAATGAACAATTATCGGAACTGGCAAATATTAAAGTATAGACGCAACATATGGAAAATAGTATGGAAGATTTTAATATTACAGAATTAAAGGAATTTTTTGACAAATATACTGAGTTTAAAAAAACATTAATTTCAGACTATGAGCAGAAACTGGACTTGTTTTTTAACAAGTTTTCTTATCGTAAAAAACTATTTCAAGATTTTCAAGAAGAAGTAAATAGAAAGATTTCCAGTGATTTTAATGTTTTTGATTTGATAGACATCAATGAACTATCTTTATCCAATATCATTGCACTTTTACTTGATACAAAAGGAAGCCATGGACAGGGAAGAGTTTTTTTAGAAGTGTTTATCGATTGTTTTGTAAAACAAATGCAAACTGACCAACTGAATAAAGATTTTAAAGTTTACACAGAGTATGCGGCAAATGGCAATAGGAGAATTGATATCTTATTAAAAAGTAGTGATTTTGCTGTTATTATAGAAAATAAACCATATACTTATGATCAGCAAGATCAAATAACAGATTATATCTCATATATGGAAGACAGTCATATTCCAAATTATAGAGGAAAACTTTTGACAATATATTTGAATAAAAATGAGGATATGCCTAAAAACTTTAGTGATGCTTCCAAGATAAAATCGTTGAATGACAAACAAAAAAATGGTGAATTCATTATAGTCTCTTATGATGTTTTTGCGAAGACATTTCTACAGCAGTGTTATGAAAAATGCGAATCTACTAGATTTAGATATTTCATCGCGGATTTTATAGAGTTTATCGAGAAGAACCCAAGTTTTATAAATAATGGAGAGCATTAGAATGGATCATTTGAAAAATCAAATATTGAAAGAATATTTAGCAAATAATGCTGATAGATGGCAGATGGCAGAGAAGATCTATAAGTATTTAAAAAGAACGGAATTATTATCCAATGCTGAAAAAAAAAATGATTCAAGATTTTCTGGCTGAAGACGATAAACATAAATTATTATCAATTGATATCGCTGATAATTTTGAATACCTATTGCAATCAGAAATTCAAAGTATGTCAGAGTTGATTGGCAAAGAGGTGATGTTGAATTTCCCTCAAATTATATCTGCAGAGTTTGGTGGACTTGCAAAACATGAGCATTATATAAACTTTGATTTACCAAATAAAGTAAAGTTGCAATTTAGATATAGTCGATATCCATATTTCAATCTAGGTAGCATCTGGGTTCAGTTTTATAAAACGGGATTAAATGAAAACGAAATGAAATCGATCATTGAGAAAATAGCCTTAGAATATATTACTTCATTTAAGTGGAACTCGATTTATAAACATATAAATCATAAATTCATTGATGAAGATAAGTTGTATGAGACTATTTTTGATCACGAAGAAATAGAAAGAATAATCAAGAGTCACTCAAGGCTTTATGGAATAGTGGAGAATCTGATTCGAATATTCAATATAGATTTGAGAAGAGAATTAATTATTGCTTGATAAATGATGGTGAGAAAAATAGATGAAACCAAATCTTTTTAAGTATGCAACAAGCGAATTAAGCCAAGATGCTTTTATATGTTGGCTTCTTGAATGGTCTAACCCGATCTATAAAAATACAGATATGACGATTCATTCCATCGGGGTTAAGTTTTTAGATAGCATATTTGATAAATCCGAACACAGCAAACCGCGGACTTATGTTAAGGTTACAGTCATCAAACAAGAACTTCATGTTGATGTCTTGGTCATTGTCAATGATACGTTTTGTATCATCATTGAGGATAAGACAAATACAATCAACCATTCGGATCAATTAAAGAGATATAAAGAAAAAATTGGAAATAAACACTCAGAACTGATTATTTTACCTATCTATTTTAAAACGGGGGATCAAAGTAACTATAAAGATGTAATCGATAATGAATATCATGTCTACACGAGAAAGGATTTACTTTCTGTATTGCCTGAAAATTCTTCCAATGATATACTCAATGATTTCCGAAATTATCTACAAACAATCGAAAACAACGTACAGAGCTATCAAAATACCGCTATAGGCAAATGGGCTTCATGTAAAGGGTTTTTTATCGATTTGCAGCAAAGACTTCAAGATGGAGACTGGAATTATGTGCCAAATCCAAGGGGAGGGTTTTGGGGGTTTTGGTGGAGCTTTCAGGATGTAGAGGACTATCGTATATACCTACAGCTCGAATATGAAAAACATCATTTCGCATTAAAGGTCAAAATAACTTATCGATCTAAAAAAGAAAAAATTGATAAAAAATTATTGGCTCATTGGAAAACACGTATCTTGAACGATAAGATAAGAAAGCCAAAAAAAGTTGTGAGTGGCAAATGGTCTACTATTGGTATTGTAGAGGGAAATGATTTTATCGTAAAGGGTAGTGAAGAAATCATTGACATGGAACAAACAGTAAAAAAACTACAATCGATTGAACAGTTGCTGATAAAGATAATTCATGGTGATTGATAGAGACACATGATGTCCACATTCATCGATATACTATCAATCAACCAAAACAAAAGGAGAAAAAGAAAATGAGTAAAGTTCAATGTCCGGCATGTGGTTCAAAAGGCGGGTATCAAGTTTGGTATTGTCCGGATTGTGGCGATACACGATGTACAAAAGCAGGCTGCAAAGGTACGATGAACAAGGGGCTTGCAGCGCCGGGGAACTACCATCAGGTCGGTTGCAGAGTCTGCAAAAGTAAAAATGTTAGAAAGATCGGCTAAATGACACTTTCAAAATCCCAATATATTCGAGGACTACAGTGCCACAAGTCGTTGTGGCTGCTCAAGAATCGACCTGAATTACGTGAGGAAGCAGATAGGGCACAGGAGTCGCTTTTCGATACCGGATACAGTGTAGGTGAAGCTGCAAAGGAACTGTTTCCTGGCGGAGTTGAGATAGCGTTTGACGCAGACAACTTTAAGGGAATGCTTGAAAAAACAAAAGAGCTTATTGAAAATGGTACAGAAGTGATCTATGAAGCTTCATTTAGTGTAAACGGAATCTTCGTGATGATAGATCTGCTTGTCAAACGTGATGATTTTTGGGATATGTATGAGGTCAAAGCATCTACGGAAGTTAAACAGTATCAGCTCAATGATGCATCGATACAGTGGCATGTAGTAAGTCAGGTCATCCCATTGGATAAAGCATATATCGTGTATATTGACAAAACTTATGAGCGTTTAGGTGATCTTGAAGTGGATAAACTGTTTAAGAGAAAAGATGTGACCGAGATGCTCCTTGAAATGCAGGAACAGATAGAGCCGAACCTTGAAGAGATGAAAGAAGTGTTGGGTGGAGATATGCCTGATGTTGACATAGGAGGACATTGTAGCGATCCGTTTGGATGTGACTTCAAACAACATTGCTGGAAGCATATCCCTTCACCATCAGTCTTTAACCTTTATTGGATGAATTGGTCGAAGAAGTTTGAGATGTATTATAAAGGGATAATAAGTTATCAAGACATTCCCAAGGATCAGAAGCTGAGTTTTACCCAGCAACTACAGGTCAGTACTGCACGAACAAAGGAACCTCATATTAACCCTGATGTGATCCGTTCTTTTGTGCAAGAGGTAGAGTACCCTATCAATTTCTTTGATTTTGAGACCTTCTTTGAGGCAATCCCTCGTTTTAGCAATCAGCGACCTTACCAGCAGATACCGTTTCAGTATTCGCTACATATTTTACATGAGGATGGTACACTGGAGCATAGAGAGTTTTTGGCTGATGAACATAGTGATCCACGGGATGAATTGATTACAAAGATGCTTTCAGATATCACAGAAAGGGGAAGTATCATAGCTTATAACCAGGCTTTTGAGAAAAGAATGATACGTGAATTGGCTACTTGTGATTCAAATAGATCCAAAGAGCTTCTTGCCCTGAATGAAAGGTTCCTTGATCTCATTGTTCCGTTTAGAAATGGTGGATACTATCACCCTGACTTCAACGGAAGTTTTTCTATCAAATCCGTGCTGCCGGCACTCTTTCCTGGTGATCCTGAACTGGACTACAAAAAACTGGGAAGTGTCCAAAATGGTGGTGATGCGATGGATACCTTTGCCAAGCTCCACCTGCTTAAATATCCGTCAAAAAGAGAAGCGATCAGAGCTGACCTTCTGGCATACTGTCGTTTGGATACACTGGCGATGGTGCGCATATGGGAGATGCTGCGTCAATTGGTCAAAGTGGATATCCTCCCCGTGGGTGACGAGATCGCCTGCGGTTAGGCAGAAAAAGTGCAGTGGATCTCTGCCTTTCCTCTGCTTCGGGGGAGGGTGATTTGCAGAAAAGTCACAGGAATTCTGCTATACTTTTCCCAACAAATCCAACCCAAAGAATCCCTATGAACCTTCTCTCCAAAACAGCTCCTCTGGAAGCTTCGATCAAAACAATGAAAGCCGTCCTCAATGATGCAGGATGCGAACCCTGTTTTTCGCAGGAGAAACACCCGCTTGAACACTGTTTTTCGGTCAACCTTGCCTCTGTCGAAGCGCCGCGGCATATCTACTCCAACGGGAAAGGGATCAACTCGCTTGCATCGATGGCAAGTGCGCTTGGCGAGTATATCGAGCGCCTTCAGACCAATAACTTCTTCAATGACTTCTACCTTCCCGGCCGCAAAAGCTACCCAGATGAGGTTGCCTTCGAATTTGGCGGGGGGTATCTCAATGAGACATTGCATGGCATCTATGATCCCTATGGCGAAGTGCAGAGAGAGGACCTGACAGACTACAACAGTGACCACGATACAAAGATTGTCGCTCTCCCTTTTGTGGAGTATTCTAGCGGTGAAAAGGTCTATTTCCCGCTCAATATCCTCAACAACCTCTATGTCAGCAACGGCCTTGCAACAGGCAACACGCCGCAGGAAGCGCAGGTACAGGCACTGAGCGAGATCTTTGAACGTCATGCGAAGCTGGAGATCATCAAAAAAGGGTATGCGCTCCCCTCTTTCCCCGATGAGGTGCTGGAGCGCTTTGAAAGGGTGCATGCCGATGTCAAAAGGCTTCGGGAACTTGGCTACAGGGTAGAGGTGCTGGATGCATCGCTGGGCGGGCAGTTCCCCGTGACGGCCATTTCGCTGATCAACCCTAAAAATGCCTCGTTGTTCGTCTCGTTCGGCGCGCATCCGATCCTGGAAGTCTCGCTTGAGCGGACGATGACCGAACTGATGCAGGGACGGGGACTGGACGATCTGGATGCCTTTGAGAAGCCGACGTTTGACATGAGTCTGGTATCCAGCAGTTTCAACCTCGAATCGCACTACATTGATTCCAACGGGAAGATAGGATTCGGATTCTTGAGTAAGGAGAAAAGTTTTGATTATGCACCATGGGCATACTCCGGGGAGGGAACGGAAGATGAACTGTGTTACCTGAGAGGCCTTTTGGAAGGGATTGGCAGAGAGATCTATCTGCGGGAGTATGACTATCTCGGGTTTTACTCCTGCCAGATCATCGTCCCGGGTTTTTCAGAGGTTTATCCGGTCGAAGACCTTGTCTATAACAATAAAAACAGAGGAAAAGAGATCAGGCAGATGGTGCTCCATTTGGAGGAGTATGATCCCGAAGAGATCCTTGATGTGGTCGAACCCCTGGATGAGTCGATCAGTATCGAAGCCTATATCGGTGTGATCTTCAAGCACAATTTCACGATGGCCGATCTCAAAGCGCAGCTTTATCTTCTGATCGGTGAGAGGGAAAATGCGCTGATACTTCTGGAGATGGGGTCACATCCTGTAGGGCATATCGTTGCAGAGCTGATCCGGATGGAGGAGGCGGGGCTGGCATTTGAGGCATTTGAAGAGGCGCTGAATGCGCTCTATACTCCACAAAATGTCGAAAAAGCCCGGCAGGTTCTGGCACTGGAGACGCTGATGATCGATACGACGCTGCATCAGGACTTCCTGCGTATGCTTGAACTCTATGACAGGCTCTGGGAGAAGAAGGCAAAGATCTTAGGATAGAATATGTCAATATGACATCTTTTGTTTTTTATGCCGTATCTCATGCCATAATAGAGTATCTAAAGCAGAAGGATATATCATGCAGGAGACAAGCAGAAAGATCGGCGACAAAAACGAAACGGAAGCAACCCGCTTCCTGGAACACGAGGGATTTGCGATCGTCGAGCGCAACTACTATGCGAGCAAACTTGGTGAGATCGATATCATCGCGAGAAAAGGGAGTGTGCTGCATTTTATAGAAGTCAAAAGCGCGCAGAGCGATTTTGATCCTGTTCACAACATCACGCCTGCAAAACTCAGGAAAGTCATCAACTCCGCACACTACTACATGAAGAGCAAAAAGCTCGATATGGCTTTTTGCATTGATGCACTGTTGGTACGCGGCGGTGAAGTGGAGTTGATAGAGAATATAACCCTATAAAATTCTGCTATAATTATTATAAATTAAGTACAATAGGCTGTATGAGCCGTCCGCTGAGGACAACAGCGCGCACAGGAGCTCCGCTTCTGTGCAAATCAGCTAAGTACAACAGGTTGTACGAGCCGTCCGTTGAGGACGACAGCGTGGACAGGAGCTTTGCTTCTGTACAAATCAGCCAAGTACAATAGGTTGTACGAGCCGTCCGCTGAGGACGACAGCGTGGACAGGAGCTTTGCTTCTGTACAAATCAGCATAAAAAGGCAAACGATGAAACTTACCGAAGCACAACTTGCACAGTTTCAAAAAGACGGTTTTATTATTTTGAGGGATTTTGCCGATCCGGCAGAGTGTGAAGCGATCCTTGATGTGGCCAAAGTACACCTCAAACACCGCATCGAACCGATCGAGACAGAGATCGGATATGATGTCAAGAGCAAAGAGTACCGTACTGATGTCGTTGATTATACCAGCCGGGCGCTGGGCGAGGAGGGAACGGTACGCAGGCTCAGACAGGTGTACCAGAGAGACATCCTCTTCAAGGAGTGGATGGAGAACGAGAAGATACGTCCGGTGCTGCAGCAGATACTGGATGACCAGGTGGTGATCACCACGGCGCACCACAACTCCATCATGACGAAGATGCCGCACCGCAGTACGCAGACCAGATGGCACCAGGACAGGCGCTACTGGCGCTACAGCGACAACAACCTGGTAAGCATCTGGCTGGCACTGGACACCGAGTATAATGAGAACGGGGTGCTGGAGTTCATCCCCGGTTCACACCGTATGAAGTTTGAGGCAGACCAGTTTGACGACAAGGAGTATTTCAGGGAGGATATCGAGAAGAATATCCAGTTGATAGAGACGAAAACCTGTACCACGCTCAAACGGGGTGATGTGATTATCTTCCATTCTCTGCTGCTTCACCGTGCCAATAAAAATGCGACAGATACGCCGAAGATCTCTTTTGTCTATACCGTAAAGGGAGCAAGGACCAAGGTCATAGAGGGAACCCGTTCTTCAGAATTTCCGGAAATTCCTCTGCCATTTATAAAAGAATAAGTTAAATAGGAGTAGAATAATCCTATTTACGAAGTAAAAGTAAAAAAACCAAAGATAATGAAGAATATAAGATGCCGATATTGATAATTTAATTAATTAGGCTATAATAACTTCATTAAATCTCACAAAAAGGAATAAACATGGGTAAATATGTAGAATTGACATCTGAAAACTTTGATGCGACAGTAGCTGAAGGCGTAACAATGGTAGATTTCTGGGCTCCATGGTGTGGACCTTGTAGAATGATCGCTCCTGTCATTGAAGAGCTTGCTGCAGATTTTGAAGGTAAAGCGACAATCGCTAAAGTAAATACTGACGAAGAGCAGGAGCTTGCAGTGAAGTACGGTATCAGATCAATCCCTGCTATTCTTTTCTTCAAAAACGGTGAAGTGGTAGACCAGATGGTCGGCGCAGCAAGCAAAGATGCATTTGCTGAGAAGATCAACGCACAACTGTAATCGACAGTCATATCATGAGTCTGCTTTGACGCAGACTCTCTTAATAAACCTTATCTATATCAACATTTAGATAAAATCTCCTAAAAATTTTAACCAAGTATGTCATAGTATTAAGAGTGCCGGTTTCATATATTTGTTTAAAGATTTTACTTTTTCAGAAGGATATAGGATGTTGGATTGTGCGATCATCGGTGGCGGGCCTGCGGGATTGACAGCAGGTCTGTATGCGACGCGCGGTGGATTGAAAAATGTAGTGCTCTTTGAGTCGGGAATGCCCGGCGGGCAGATCACGCAGAGTTCTGAGATCGAGAACTATCCGGGGTTTTTCGAGCACACAAAGACGGGTATGGATTTTATGGATACCTGGCAGGAGCAGTGTTTTCACTTCGGGTTGAAGCACGAGATGAAACGTGTGGAACGTGTCTCCAAAAGTGGAGAACACTTTGCCGTGAGGCTGGAGAACGGGGAAATTGTAGAGGCGAAGAGCGTTATCGTCTGTACGGGTTCCACCCCAAAAAGAGCAGGTTTCAAGGGCGAAGAGGAATATTTCGGGCGCGGTGTGAGCACCTGTGCGACCTGCGACGGATTTTTTTACAAAGATAAGCCTGTGACTGTGCTGGGGGGAGGCGATACGGCGCTTGAAGAGGCATACTATCTCTCCAATATCTGTTCAGAGGTTTATGTGGTGCATCGTAGAGATACCTTCAGGGCGGCACCCTCGACTGTAGAGAGGGTCAAAAGAAAAGAGAACATCCATCTGATCACAGATGCGGTGATCGAAGAGGTACTCGGTGATGCAATGGGTGTAAACGGGGTCAAGATTAAAGACAAGGAAGGCAGGATCACGCAGCTTGATACACCGGGTCTTTTTGTCTTTGTCGGACACAACGTCAATAACAGCGTACTTCAGGATGAGAAGGGCGGTTTTATCTGTGAAACGAATGATTGGGGCCAGGTAGTGGTGGATCTGAGCATGAGGACTTCGGTCGAAGGGCTTTATGCGGCAGGAGATATGCGTATCGAAGCACCCAAGCAGGTGGTTGTTGCAGCCGGTGACGGGGCGACTGCCGCGCTTCAGGTAATTTCATATATTCAAGAACAAGGATAAGGAACAGTTTAGATGGCAAAAGTAGGAATCGTAGGCAGTACGGGCAGAGTAGGAAACTTATTGATCGATGCACTGGTGGAAGATGCAGAGCTTCCATTGGGAGCGGTACATGTGTTCGGTGAGCTGAAAAGGGATCTTCCAAGCGGGGTGCTGGTGACCAACAGTATGGAGACACTGCTTCAAAACTGTGATGTGGTGATTGACTTCTCTGCGCCTGAAGCGACACAGGAGCTGTGTGAAGAGGCATTGAAAAACCCTACGCCGTTGGTGATCGCGACGACTGGCTTTACCGAGCATCAGCAGAACCTGATGCTTGAAGCATCCAAAGAGATGCCGGTACTCTACGCATCCAATATGTCGGCGGGTATCGCGTTGTTGAAACAGCTGGTGGAACAGGTCTCAAGAACGTTGAAAGATTTTGATATCGAGATCGTTGAGCAGCACCACAGACACAAGGTGGATTCGCCTTCAGGTACCGCATTGACACTGGGAGAGTTCGCTGCAAAAGGCAGAGGGCTTGAGCTCAGCGATGTGCGTATCAGCGGCCGTGACGGACAGATCGGTGCACGAAGCAAAGATGAGATCGCCGTCATGGCACTGCGTGGCGGAGATATCGTAGGTCGGCATACGGTAGGATTTTACAATGACGGAGAGTTCCTGGAGCTCAACCACACGGCAACAAGCCGTGAGACATTCTCCAAAGGTGCGATCAGGGCTGCAAAGTGGCTGATCACTCAAGATAAACCGGGTCTTTACTCGATCAATGACTGTTTAGGGATATAATTATGTGTGCAATTGTCGGTGTATATGGTTCAAAAAATGCTTCCAAGGTAGCGTACTACTCACTCTTTGCGATGCAGCATAGAGGACAGGAGTCTACAGGAATTTCAAGTGCTGATGAGGAGAAGATCCATCTTATCAAAGCACGTGGTCTGGTGACTGATGTCTTCGATGATGAGGCATTCAAGGTACTTACAGGCAGCTGCGCGATCGGCCACAACCGCTACTCTACGGCGGGAGATGACTCTGTGCTTGATGCACAGCCGGTCTTTGCGCGCTACAAGCTGGGAGAGATCTCCGTAGCGCACAACGGTAACCTTGTCAACAAGAATGAGGTACGTAACGAGCTGATCGACAGGGGGGCGATCTTCCAGACGGGGATGGATACGGAGAACATCGTCCATCTGATCGCAAAAAGCCAGAAGGATTCACTGGTAGACAGGATCAAAGATATGATCACGAAGATAGAGGGGGCATACTGTCTGGCGATCCAGAGTCGCAGCAAGATGTTTGTGATCCGTGACCGTTTTGGTATCCGTCCGCTGAGTCTGGGAAGACTTGCAGATGGCGGATGGATCGTAGCATCGGAGACCTGTGCGTTCGATCTGGTCGGTGCTGAATTCATCCGTGATGTAGAACCGGGTGAAATGTTGACATTTGAAGAGGGGAAAGAGCCCTATTCGGAAAAGCTCTTTGAATCAGACTACCACCCTTGTGCTTTTGAGTATATCTATTTTGCGAGACCTGACTCTATCATTGACGGGAAGAACGTCTATCAGATACGTCTTGAGATGGGGAGAAGACTTGCCAAAGAGGCTCCAGCAGAGGTTGATCTGGTATTGCCGGTACCCGACAGCGGTGTCGCAGCTGCCAGAGGATATGCCGAGGGGATCGGTGTTCCATTTGAGATGGGGATCGTGCGTAACCACTATGTAGGGCGTACCTTCATCGAGCCTACCCAGGAGATCAGAAACCTTAAGGTAAAACTCAAACTCTCTCCGATCAAACATATTATCGAAGGGAAGCGTATAGCGATCATTGACGATTCACTCGTGCGCGGTACAACTTCCAGACAGATCGTAAAAATGCTGCTGGAGGCCGGGGCAAAAGAGGTGCATATGCGTATCGCCGCACCGGAGATCAAATATCCGTGCCGATATGGTATCGATACCCCGACCCAGGCTGAACTGATCTCGGCAAGCTACTCTGTCGAGGAGATCGCGCAGAGGATCGGAGCAACTTCTTTGGGCTTCCTGTCTATTGAAGGACTCAAAGAGTCTTTGGGAACAGACAGAAACTATTCACTGGTCAGTTTTGACGGGAACTATTTCGCCGGCGGCAATGCCGAGAGTCCCGGCTGCTGCAGTTCAGAGTCCTGATTTTACTGCTACACTCCTTTTGTTCCCACGTATAACGTGGGAATACCTCTCTTAGATAATCACCCGTAAACCACCCACATCTATCATAGCCTCTTATTTGCGTCCTAACGAGCGAATAGAATATTTTGTAATGGCGAAGCGTAAAAATCCGGGGTTGATTTGTGTTTTGAGAGAATGCTTTAAAAGAGAAAAAGTATGATACGAAGCGTATCATACCTATTTGAACTTAGTGCTTGCGGCTGCCTGTGTTGAAATAAACAAACATTGATGAAGCAACTACTAGAACAGTACTGTATACAGCTACCATAATTTCCATAGTGTTTTTTCCTTTTGTTAATTTAAAAGGGGGATTATACTTTTTTATATATTACATTTACGTTAAATAAATTGAGAGCATAAAGAAATTTCAAATTTTCCTTCTGTTTTTATATTTCTAGAAACGAAATATTATGCATGTTATTTATATAATAATTTCTTATTAATATTATAATACAGGTTAATATAATGAGTATGGGGTGTACGATTGTGTGGAAGAAGGATAAGCTAAAATATCGATTCAATGTTTTATTGGGTTGATCTCACGTTCGCCCTGAGCCCGTCGAAGGGTTAAAATGGGCTGGATTTGAAGTGCTTCGAAAAGCGCATCAGGAACGGAAGTTTAACATGATCTACGTTTTGATTCTCGCCTCGGGATATGGAAGGACGGGAGGAGGAGCTTTTACTTCTTTCTGCTCTTTTTCTCTTCTATACCGCTCATGCCAAAGCGTCTGGCAAGCTCCTGTTTCACACGGTCGGGAGAGATCTCTCTGTAGCCCAGTCCGACGAGGGTATGGTAGAGAAGATCGGCACTCTCATAGATCACCTGCTGATCACTCTCTTCATCGATCGCCACACATACCTCGTCCGCCTCTTCACGGATTTTGCTCAGCATAAGTGCTTTGTCGTCCAGCAGTTTTTTTGTCCATGATTTTTGGCTATCATCCGCATTTTTTCGCTCGAGGATCGTATGGTAGAGGGTATCAACGACGCCATAGATCGCATCGGTGTCCACCTCTTTTCCCAGGATGATCTTATCCTGGACCACGGAAGTGAAGAAACAGCTTCTGCGTCCGGTATGGCAGGCTACACCGTTTTGTTTGATCTTCAGGATGACGGTATCTGCATCACAATCGAGCAGAACATCTCTGATCTCCTGGGTGTGCCCTGAGCTTTCCCCTTTTTCCCAGATACGCTGTTTGCTCCTACTGAAGTAGTGTGCGAACCCCGTCTCAAGCGTCAGGTTATACGCCTCTTCATTCATATAGGCAAGCATGAGAACTTCGTTGGTTTCTGCATCCTGCGCGATTGCAGGGATAAGCGGATTTTTTTTCCAGTCAAGCTGCATGATAGGTCTCCATAGTTTTAAAGTGATGACATTATAGCTACTTGGTTTTAAACTGAACAGAGGAAAATAAGGGCGATGCATATTAGAGTCACCTTGAATTTCGAACATATGCGCGATATAATAAGAGAAAAATAATATGGGTATGATATGAGAAATTGCGTAGGCAGGAAACGAAAAAACAGGAACATTGATGCGGATCATTCCAAAGTGTGTTTTAAACCATGCGGGCTTCCACGGGATACACATGAAACGGTAATCATCTATGAAGACGAAATGGAAGCTATCAGACTTGCTGATCTGGAGTTGCTTTATCAGGAAGGATCAGCGGTTAAAATGGGAATTTCACGTACGACTTTTGCCAGACTCATACAGTCTGCGCATCAAAAAATTGCCGATGCGCTGATCAATCAAAAAACGCTGGAAGTACAAAAAAGATAATCAAAAAAATACATTGAAAATCACTTGACAATTGGACATATGTTCATTATAATGTGGTCATATGTTCAAAATAATGAACATCATATCAAAATATTAAAGGATACACGATGTTTAGACACGGTCAAGGACAAGGACTGGGATGCAAAAGAGGTGCCGGGAATAACAATCAGGCTCAGAATAGAGGATACGGCAGAGGTTTGGGCAATAGAAAGCAAAACCTTCAAATAGAAAATAATAATGCCGACGTTTATCAAGCAAACAATAGAGGCAGCACTGGAGCTGGTTATGGCAGGGGTCTGGGCCACAGAAACCAAAATACGCAGATAGAGAATAGCGGCGGCGGTTATGGATTGAGAAATGGAAGTGGAGCAGGAACCGGTTTTGGCAGAAGAGCCAATAAGAACGGTCAGCCTTGCCAGGGAAATGGCAGAGGAATGGGGCTGGGTAATGGCCGTGGCAAAGCACACAATAGAACCTTTGATCTTACCCATTAAATAAAAGTATCTATCGTAAACGGTACCGGCAGAGTAGCAATAAGCACTGTTACTGCCGATCCGGCAATATAATCAGAAGATCAAGGTAAATCTTCTGTAATTGGCAGATACTGAAAACATCTGTCTTCGGGGGAGGATGATTTAAGAAATATTTTAGAAAAAAAACCGATTTTTGGACTATAATGCTATGCTTTATAGCTATCTTATTTTTTGAGCTTTACATGATACAGATCAGTAACCATATCTATTGTGATGCACGCTTGGAAGCGTTGGAGATCACCAATAGATTGCTCCCCAATCCCTACAGAGAAACTCCCTATCTGATCATAAAAAATTTTTTTACCCCCGAGCTTTGCACGCAGCTGGCATCCCTGGTGAGAAAAGATGAGGATGCAGAGGCGGCTAAAGTGAAACAGGAATCCATCAACGGGATCATCGAAGCTGATGTGGTCACGAAGTACCGTAAGACCAATATCTATACCTTGGATGACTTTTACAGCGAGTACTATGAAAAGCAGTTCTTGAAGTATAAGCCGATGATCGAGGAGTATTTCGGTGCAGTGATGACGCTCTCTACCGGGATCCAGGTATTGGAGTACAAAGAAGGCTACTTCTATGTCAAGCATGCCGATGACTCCAGCGAACTGGTAGATGAGGAGGGCAAGACCGTTGCATTCAAATGCGTGGCACCCGAACGTAAACTGACAACAGTGCTTTTTGCAACCAGCCATAGAGACAGCAGCGGCGGTCAGGATGAAGGTTTCAGTGGCGGAGAACTGCTTTTTAACTATCTTTATGATAAACACGGCGAAATAGTAAAGATCAAACCGCAAGCCGGGGATATGGTTGTGTTCCCCAGTAATCCCTATTTTTCCCATGAGGTATTGCCTGTAGAGCAAGGGTACCGTCTGACACTGGTGCAGTGGCATGACGCTATATGGTAAAGAAAGCATGGTATAAAATATATCTTTTTAAAATCAACAGGATTATGTCATAATTAACCGATAACACTTTTCAAGGGGATGGATTTGAGCATACGTCTGTTGATGATTCTGCCGCTTTTCTTGTTGCTTGCTGCCTGTTCCGGCAAGCCACGTACATTTAGTGCGCCCAATGAGGAGCACTATATTGATGCGAATGTGATAGGGTACCAAAATATCCGTCAGTGGGGGGACAGGACATCTGACGAGATTTATCATAATGCCAAGCATTTGCGCTCCAATGGATCGCTGCATAAGCGTGCCGATATCCTGGCTCTTTCAAGCGGAGGAGAAGATGGTGCCTATGGTGCGGGATTTCTGGAAGGGTGGAGTGCGCGCGGAGACCGTCCCGAGTTTTTCATGGTTACAGGCGTTTCAACGGGGGCACTGATCGCTCCGTTTGCTTTTTTGGGATCGGGGTATGATCATGTACTAAAGGATCTTTTTACGGAAACCGCTAAAGAGAACATCATTACAGAAACCCCGCTCAATGCGCTTTTCGGCGGTTCCTCGATAGGGGACAATACACCGCTCAGGAAGAGGCTCGAAAAGGTCGTGACCGACGAGCTAGTTGCAGCGATTGCAAAAGAAGGGAAAAAGGGGCGTATACTCCAGATCGGGACGACCAATCTGGATGCACAGCGCCCTGTTGTATGGAATATCACCAATATCGCACAAAGCGGCCGGCCCGATGCCCGTAAGCTTATCCTGGATATTATGCTTGCCTCTTCTTCGATCCCCGGCACATTTCCCCCTATGCTGATCGATGTAGTGATTGAGGGGAAGAGATACCAGGAAGTACATGTGGATGGTGCGGTTACAAGGCAGATCTTTGTGTACCCCCGTGATATGAATATCCCCAAACTTGAAAAAAAACTGGGGGTACATCCCAAAAAGAAATTTTGGCTGATACGCAATACGAAGATCGATCCTGAATATGCTCCGGTTTCCCTGAATGTTACCGATATCTCCGACCGCTCGATAAGCACACTGATAAAATACCAGGGGGTCTGCAACCTCTACAATATTATCTCGCTTGCAAAAAGAGACGGTTTCGATATCCATATCACGAATATCCCTTCGGATTTTAGGATGCCTGCAAAAGAGGCCTATGACCGTGAGTATATGAGGGCACTTTATAAAGTAGGTTATGAAAGAGGGCGTTCCGGGACAGCCTGGCATTATTCACTGAAATAAGTATCGCATTGAAAAGTAAAAAAATAGAAAAGTGAGAAAAACCCGGTTTATCACCGGGCGGAAGGAGGGCTACTGCCCGGCTACTGTGGGTTCTTTTTTGCTTTTTGCATCTACCCAGATGTTCGGTACGGCACCGCCGGGTGTCAGGAAGATCTGCGCATCTTTGTTGACCTGCAGCGCTTTGTTGAACTCTGACTGCGTTTTGATCTGCTCAAGCTCGATCAGGCGCGGTGTCAGTGACTCGGAGATCAGCCTGTTCGCTTTTGCCTGCTCTTCCGCCTCGATACGGATCTTATCCGCCTCTCCTTGTGCTTCGATACGGTTTTTCTCCGCCTGACCTCTTGCGATCTCAGCTTGACGCTGTGCTTCCTGCTTCGCTCTCTCTTTTTGCTGTTCAGCGATCGTTACTTCCTGTTTGGCGATCTGCACACGCTCGATCTGCTCTTTGATCTTGGCCGGGAGGTCGATGTTTCTAAGCTCTACAGCAGAGAGGAGTACCGGTTCTCCCTTCAATGCAGAGATCTTTTCGCTTAACTTTGTCTGGATCGCTGTAGCGATCTGGTTTCTCATCTCAGGAAGCTGTTCGGCAGTATATTGGCCGACGACATCACGTACCACTTCCCGTACTTTGGAGTTGACGATCTTCTCCTCCCAGCTTGCACCCCACTCTTCAATGGTCTTCGGTGCTGTCGACGCCTTGAGTGAGTAGAGGACCGCCAGGTCAATGTTTACCGTCAAACCGCGTTTGTCAAGCACCTGGATCGCAGGATTTCTTTTTAATCCACCTTCAAAACTCTCTGTAGAAAGGCCGCGCGTGAGGTTGTCTCCTACTTCTGATCCTCTGGAGTTGGAGTAGGTGATCAGCCTGATACGGGTATTGACCGGTATGATCTTCTGCAGTACCGGGATATAGAAGTGAAGCCCGGGCTGTAGAGGGGTCTCATCGAACTTACCTGTTCTTACCTTGATCCCCACCTCACCGGAGTTGATGATCGTAAAGGGTTTGAAGGCAAAGAGTGCAAATGCAACCACGATGGCGATCAGGATAAAGGGTGCTCCTTTCCCGAGACCGTCGAGCGGATTGCCACCACCGCCTCTGCTGCCGCCGCCTGTACTGCCTGTATTGTCAGGTTTATTCATGTTGAGATTAGGTTTTTTCTTTTTAAAATAGTCATTCATATCTGCTGGCATATTTTAATATTCCTTTTTGTGTTGTTGATAGTAATCATAGGATATAAAACCCTAAACCTGCTTAAAAGAGGTTTAGAGTAGAACGGTTTGTTAGTTGATGTAGGTGAGATGGTGGATGTAGTCCGGGTTTTTCCCTGCTACGACATCAAAATATGCGGATTGAAGTTTTTCGGTAATCGGGCCTCTGCTGCCGTTCCCGATGATGCGTGCATCTACTTCACGAATCGGGGTGACTTCGGCTGCTGTACCTGTAAAGAACGCCTCGTCTGCAATATAGATCTCCTCACGGGTGATGCGGCGTCTTACCACTTCGATCCCCATATCTTTTGCAAGATCAATCACAGTCATCTGGGTGATCGACTCCAGTGAGTTGTCGTTCGGAGGGGAGATCAGGACACCATCTTTGACCATGAAAAAACATGCTCCCGAAGCTTCGGCGATATACCCCTGGTCATCTCTGAGCAGCGCTTCATCATATCCCGACTCTACCGCTTCAAACTTTGCCATCTGGCTGTTGAGATAGTTGGCGACGGCTTTTGCTTTGCCCATGCCCGAGGTGTTCCCTGTTCTGTTGAAAGAGGAGATCTTGACACGGACACCTTTTTTCAATCCCTCTTCACCAAGGTACGCTCCCCACTCCCACGCAGAGATCGATACCCTGACCGGCGCATCTTTATGGTAAAGTCCCATAACGCCGTATCCGAGGTAAACAAGCGGTCTGATGTAGGCACCGTCAAAGAGTTCGTTCTCCTGAAGCAGCTTTACCTGTGCCTCGTTGAGCTCCTCAAGCGTATAGGGCACGTTAATCAGTGTCATCTTCGCAGAGTTGATCAATCTCTGTGTATGCTCTTTGAGTTTGAAGATCGCACATCTTCCGTCCACTGTTTTATAGGCCTTGGTTCCTTCGATCGCACCGTTTCCATAGTGCAGCGTATGTGTGAGGACGTGTACTTTCGCATCATCCCAGGGTGTAAGTTCACCATCCATCCAGATATATTTTGATTTGTTCATTCTTTCATCTCTGTCGTTGAATTTTGGAGAGATAATATCGAAACTTCCGTTAAAAATCGGTTAGTTATAAGGAGGGTCCATACCCTAGATTTACCACTCTTTGGCTATAATCGAAAAAATTGACTTGCTCTCCTTGGAAGCGATGAAAGGTGTGAAGATGTTTGGACTGTTTGAGCGTAAAGAAAAGGCGGCGGAAGCAAAAATATTTTTCGGGTCAACCGAAGTAACAAAAGAGCAGCTGGAGGAGCGCAGAAGCCCTTTTGACAACAGTGTGGTCAGTAGAGCACCTCAGTGTGATGCTGAAGATACGCTGAGAGCACTTAAAATCGCACAGGATGCAGCTAAAGAGACGAAAAAATCTCCACTCTCTCAGCGTATCCTGTGGCTGGAGGATGTGGCAAAAAAACTTCAGGAAAGTCGTGAAGCGTTTGCCATGATGCTCGCCAAAGAGGTAGCAAAACCGATCGCTTTTGCCCGTGTGGAGGTGGATCGATGCGCCGAAACGATCAAGATCACTGCGATGGAGCTGGCAAACCTTCACGGGGAAACGCTGCCGACAGACCTTATGCCTTCGGGAAAGAAGACGACGGCATTTTTCCGCAGAGAACCTGTCGGTGTCGTTGCCTGCATCACCCCTTTCAATTTCCCCTTGAACCTTGTCGCACACAAGATCGCTCCGGCATTGGGTGCGGGTAATGCCGTCGTGCTCAAACCGACACCCGAGGCACCGATGACAGCCTATATGCTGGCAAAGCTGTTTGTCGAGTCTGAGTATGCGGTCAAGGATGCACTCTCTGTCGTGTACGGTGATGTGGAGGTGGGATCGACCCTGGTGAAAAGTGATATCCCGAGGGTACTCAGCTTTACCGGATCGGTACCCGTGGGCAATATCATTACCAAGCAGGCAGGGATCAAAAAGGTCAGTCTTGAGCTGGGAGGGAATGCAGCGACCTATATCGACAGCAGTGCAGATATCGCCTATGCGGCTCAGCGCTGTGCCTACGGCGCATTCTACAATTCGGGCCAGGTCTGCATCTCTTTGCAGCGCATCTATGTGAACGAAGAGGTTTACGAAGCGTTTTCCGAGGCGATGGCAGCGGAGACAGGGAAGCTCAAGGTAGGTTCGCCGTATGAAGAAGATACCTTCATCGGCCCGATGATCAACGAGGAGTCGGTCCACCGCGCAAAGAGCTGGATCGCAAGTGCCAAGAATGAGGGAGCAAGGGTCGTAGCAGGGGGAGAGGAGATAGAGGGTATCTTCCCTCCCACAGTCATGGCAGATGTGACCGATGAGATGAAGATCGTCTGCGAAGAGGTCTTTGCTCCGATCGTAAGCCTGGTGAGTGTGCCAAGTTATGAGGTTGCCATCGGCAAAATGAACGACTCCCCCTACGGGCTGCAGTTCAGTATCTTTACTAATGATCTGAAGCGTACGCAGCAGTTTATCGATGATGCCGAGTGCGGGGGCGTGGTGATCAACGATATCCCTACGCTGCGTTTTGATGTCCAACCCTATGGCGGAAGCAAACTCTCCGGTATCGGCAGGGAAGGGCCCAGATGGGCGCTTGAAGAGTTTACAGAAATAAAATCAATAGTGATTTGTTAAAAAAGGATAAAATAGATGTTTGAAGCAGGATTTTTGGGTACCAGAGCACCACTCTTTATGGATATAGTCACAGTGATCGTGGCACTTTTGCCTTTTTTGGTGCTGGGAGCTATCTCATTGGCAAAGCGAAAGCTTTATAATCTGCATGCACAAGTGCAGATCACACTTTTTGTAGTATCGGTTATAGTGGTTGCCTATTTTGAGTATGGGGTACGCAGTGTGGGGGGATTTGATGCGTTTATGCAGGAGAGTTCGACCCCTCAGGGATATGCATTTTGGGTGCTTATCTTTCATATCGCCATCGCTGTGATCACTCTGGGGCTATGGATCAATACACTGATCAGGGCAAAAAGAGACCGTCGCCTGAATGCGCTGCCGGGTATGTATAGCCAGTCGCATAAAAAAGCCGGGATACGCACCTTTACAGGTATCCTATTGACCTCGGTCACGGGGATCTGGGTCTATTACCTGCTTTTTGTCAACTAGAAAAACGATGAGAAGGGTGGCGATATCGGCATGTTTGCTGGGAGAAAAATGCCGTTATGACGGAGAAAGTAACCACGCGCAAGCACTGCTGGAGATGCTGGAGGGGGATGAACTGATCCCCTTCTGTCCTGAAGATAGCGCTTTCGGTTCTCCACGTCCCACGATGGATCTGATACAAACTCAGTGCAGTATCGAAGCAGTGTGTAATGAGAGCAGAGAGCTGCGCTCGGAGCCGATACGTATCTATGCCAGAAACTTTTTTGATCAGCATGGCAAGATCGACCTCTTTATCGGGAAAGATAGAAGTCCCAGTTGCGGGGTGTGCAGTGCAAGGGTGTATGATGGAGAAAAAAATCTATTGACCTCCGGTGCTGCAGGGTTGATGGCGCAAGAGGCAATGGATCGAAAGATTCTTGCCATAGATGCAGAGAAATTTGAAGGAAGAGAATGAGAGTTTTATGGGTTATCATCTTATCGATAGCGTCACTCTATGCACAGGCGAAGGATGAAGAGACAAAAGAGGCGATCGTAAAGATCTATACCGTCGCCAAGGCACTGAACTATCAGGAGCCATGGAGCTCTTCCATGCGGCAGAGTACCGGTTCGGGAGCGATCATTGCGTGTAAAAACGGACAAAGATATATCCTTACCAATGCCCATGTGGTTGCCAACCAGACATTTTTGGAAGTACAGAGATACGGAGAGAGAAGACGCTTTATGGCTACGGTACATGCGGTGTCGCATCAGGCAGACCTGGCACTGCTCAAAGTAGAGGATGAGCGTTTTTTCGGCAAAGTGACACCTCTGGAGTTCGGTGAATTGCCGCATGTGGAGCAGGAGATCGTTGTCTACGGCTATCCGATGGGGGGAAATACTCTCTCAGCCACCATCGGTGTGGTCTCGCGCATCGAACATCATCGATATTCGCACAGTGGAGAAAGCTTTTTGGCAATACAGGTTGATGCGGCTGTAAATCCCGGCAACTCTGGCGGTCCCGCGCTCTCCAAGGGTAAAGTGGTGGGGGTCGTGATGCAGGTGATCACCAGTTCCCAAAATATCGGCTATCTTGTGCCGGTCAGTATGGTCAGGCACTTTATTGAGGATATGCAGGACGGCAGATATGATGGTTTTCCGGAGCTGGGTATCGTGACGCAGCGACTGGAAAATCCCGCTCTAAAGGCCTACTACGGGCTTGAAGAACAGCATACCGGAAACCTGGTTGCAGATATCGTCTATAACTCACCGGCAAAGGGAGTGGTCAAAAAGGGAGATATCGTTACCCATATCGACGGACATAAGATAGAAAATGACGGCACAGTGGCATTCCGCCATAATGAATATACGGACTTTGGGTACTATGTGGATATGCATCAGATAGGAGAGCCTGTGAGACTGAGCCTGATCCGTGAAGGGAAAAAAATGGAGGTCGAAGTGACGCTTACAAAGGTCGCTGATGATATCCTGCTTGTCAAGACGACACAGTATGATAAGATGCCCAGCTATTTTATTGAAGGGGGTTATATCTTTTCTCCTCTGACACGCAATCTTCTTTTGTCAACCAAGATCAACCAGATGCAGTTGAGCCAATATGCCAGAGAGTGGCTGACCGAAGAGAAAAAAGAGGTGGTAGTGCTGCTGAAGGTACTGGCTTCGGATATCAGCCGGGGCGATACGGATTTCATGATGTGGCCGATAGAGAAGGTGAACGGCGAAACCTATATGGATTTCAAAGATTTTTATCATAAGGTAAAGAGCAGCAAAGAGAAGTATCTTGTTTTTGAGGACAAAGACGGGATAAGAGTCGTGATAGACAGAGAAGAGGCGCAGGCCAAACAGAAGGAGATACTCAAAAAGTACAATATCGAATTTGACAGATCGATAGAGTTCAGGCAGTAAGAAAGAGCCTGAACATCCTGGTTTTTTCTTTGTTACTCGTACTTTTTAAACTGTTCGAGCCACACTTTGTCCTCCTCGCTGAGCGTACCTGTTCTTTCTAGCAGGTTGTTGCGCATGGAGATCAGATCATTGATACTCAGGTACTCTAAAAGTTCGGGGTTGATCGTCGTTTCATGGTTGCCGTATGCGATCAGTTTTTCTATCTGTGCCAGCACCATCTCTTTTGTTTCTTCATTCATTTTGTTATACTACCACAAAGAATTAAAAAATAGAATAGAATAGAAAGGAAAGTAGATGTTAGAGATTGGAACCGCTGCACCGGCGTTTTGTCTTCCAAACCAGGATGAGGAGGAGATCTGTTTGAGAGACCTCAAAGGCAAATGGATCGTGCTCTATTTCTACCCCAAGGACAACACCCCGGGCTGTACGACCGAAGCGTGTGAATTTACAGAGGCACAACCTGAATTTGAAGGGCTGGATGCGATTGTCCTTGGAGTCAGTCCGGACTCTCCTCAGAAGCACAGAAACTTCATCGAGAAAAAAGAGCTGGGTATCACACTTCTGGCGGATGAAGAGAAAGAGGCATGCAATGCGTATGGCGTATGGCAGCTCAAAAAGAACTACGGCAAAGAGTATATGGGGGTAGTGAGAAGCACCTTTATTATCGATCCGGAGGGGAATATTGCAGCGGCTTGGGATAGCGTAAGAGTAAAAGGGCATGTTGAAGCAGTCAAAGAGAAGCTTGAAGCGCTGCAAAGTTGATTTAGTGTATAATGACAGCAGTGACCGATATACAAGGGAGAATTTAAAATGATAAAACTGTATCATAAATGGAAAGACAGAAGACATAAGTCGACTATCAAGCCTTTGATCTATCTTATCGTCGAGTTGCTGTTGTTGGCTGTTTTGTGTTTTATCGTATTTCAGTTTGAAATCCTGCTGCTGAATGTACTGGCTGTAGTGGGCTGTATCTATTTTTTTATTATCTCCTCATGGAAACGTTACCGGGTCGTTATGGAGCGTCAAAAGTATTGCGAGGAGTGATGCTCATTCTTAGGACACTCATTTTACTCCTCCCCTGTTACTCCCCAAATTTTATATATTTTTAATCATATATACAGTATAATCGCGACTCTTATTTTCTGAGGAAATGTAGAAATACTCATGTAGTTATTCCTTGAAAGGTTGCGCTAATGGAGCGTTAAGGACTACAGAGGATCAAACCTATGGCGAGGCATCAGCCTTCAGCAATTGAATAATTTTATACCAAGGAGCAAAATATGGTAACAATGAAAGACCTGCTTGAGTGTGGCGTACACTTCGGGCACCAGACAAGAAGATGGAATCCAAAAATGAAAAAATATATTTTTGGAGCAAGAAAGAATATCTACATTATCGATCTTCAAAAAACACTGAGATACTTCAAATATACATATAATATTGTAAGAGACGCAGCAGCAGAAGGACAGACTGTACTTTTCGTCGGTACGAAAAAACAGGCAAAACAGGCGATCAAAGAGCATGCAGAGAGAGCAGGTATGCCTTATGTAGCTGAAAGATGGTTGGGAGGTATGCTTACTAACTACCCGACAATGAAAAAGTCAATCAGAAAACTTGAAATCATCGAGCAGATGGAAGAGAGCGGTCAGATCAACCTTCTTACAAAGAAAGAAGCATTGATGCTCAGAAGAAAAAAAGAGAAGCTTAACTCTTACCTTGAAGGTTTCAGACACATGAAAAAGCTTCCTGATATCATGTTCGTCATCGATACAGTAAAAGAGCACATTGCAGTCAATGAGGCAAGAAGACTTGGTATGAAAGTCGTTGCACCGGTGGATACAAACTGTGATCCTGACATGGTAGACTACCTTATCCCTGGTAACGATGATGCGATCCGTTCAGTAAACCTTTTCTGCCAAGAGATTGCAAACGCGATTATCGAAGGTAAAGCGGCATACGCAGAAACACACGGTGAAGAAGTCGCTGAAGCGCCAACATCAGCTGAGGTTGAAGAGGTTCTTTCTGAAGCGGCAGCAGAAGAGGGTGTATCAGTAGAAGAATTGGTAGAGGAGTAAGAATATGGCAAACTTTGGACCAAAAGAGATCAAAAAACTCAGAGAGATGACTGATGCAGGAATGATGGACTGCAAAAAAGCATTGACTGAGTCTGACGGAGATATGGACAAAGCGGTTGCCTGGCTGAGAGACCAGGGTATCGGTGCTGCGGCAAAGAAAGCAAGCAAAGTTGCTGCTGAAGGTTCAATCGCAGTAAAAGTTGAGGGCAACAAAGCAGTTGTGGTCGAAGTAAACTCACAGACAGACTTCGTTGCGCAAAACGAGAAGTTCCAGAATATCCTTGCACAGATCGTTAATCATGCATTTGCAAACAACCTTGCAGATGCTGATGCGATCAACAACTCTGAGATCAACGGTCAGCCATTCAGCGAGTTTATGGCACACAATATCGCAACGATCGGTGAAAACCTTGTTGTAAGAAGAGCAGGACTGCTTACGGCTGATGAGACTTCGGCGGTGAACGGTTACCTTCATGCGAACAAGCAGATCGGTGTGATCGTTGAAGCGAAATGTGACTCTGCTGAGACTGCAGCAAAAATCCAGCCGGCGCTGAAAAGTGTAGCAATGCACGCTTCGGCAATGAGCCCGTCTACACTCTCTTACAAAGATTTTGATCCTGCGTTCGTTGCAGAAGAGACTCAGGGTAGAATCATCGCTATCGAAAAAGAGAACGAAGAGCTTGTAAGACTTGGAAAACCTCTTAAAAACGTGCCACAGTACATCTCTATGTCACAATTGACGGATGAAGTACTTGCAGCAGCTGAAGAAGAGATGAAAAAAGAGCTTGCAGCAGAAGGCAAGCCTGAGCAGATCTGGGACAAAATCCTTCCAGGTAAAGTTTCAAGATTCATCCTTGACAATACGACACTTGACCAGGAGCAATGTCTGCTTGATCAAAAATTCGTCATGGATGACAGCAAAACTGTTGCTGAGTTCATTGAAGAAGAAGCGAAAAAAGCCGGCGGTACAGCTGAGATCGTTAAATTCATCAGACTTGAGGTTGGTGAAGGTATCGAAGTGGTAGAAGAAGACTTCGCTGCCGAAGTTGCTGCTCAAATGGTATAATCATTTCTATAAACGGCTCTATTGCCGTTTATAGTACTTTCTCCCTCCCCTTTTTTATCTTTATTTTTTAAATTCTCTTAACCTCTTTTCTCGAAAAAGCAGATTGATCTGTTGCATCTTTTCGCCATCTCAAGATTAAAAGAGAAATCTTGAAAATATTGATTGCAGTTTACCCTCTATCTTTTTTTGGGTCTCCGGATTGACAACGTTAAATTGAGGAAGTTTTTCATCAAGATAGTTGGTGGTGAACTTTCCATTGATAAAATCCTCATCTCTTACGATGTGCTGATGCAACGGGATATTGGTCGGGAACCCTTCGATGAAGAACTCATCGAGCGCTCTTCTTGCTTTATTGACTGTGCCTTCCCAGTCAAGCGCAGAGACGATCAGCTTTCCGATCATAGAGTCGTAATTTGCCGGCACTGTATAACCTGCATAAAGGCTTGTGTCAAGCCTTACGCCCGGGCCACCCGGTGCAATATACTCTGTGACTGTACCGACTGTAGGCATAAAGTTTTTCTCCGGGTTTTCTGCGTTGATCCTGAACTCGATGGCATAGCCTCTGAACCTGATCTCCTCCTGGAGGAATTTCAATCTGTCTCCCGCCGCGATTTCGATCATACGCTGGATGATGTCGATACCACTGATAGTCTCTGTAACAGGGTGCTCAACTTGTACACGCGTATTCATCTCGATAAAATAGATCGTATCATTTTCATCGAGGAGAAATTCGATCGTCCCCACACTCTCGTAGCCCAGTTTGAACATCGCTTTGGTGGAGATGCGGTAGAGCTCTCTGCGTGCCTCTTCGCTAAGGCGTGGCGAAGGGGCGATCTCAATGACTTTCTGATGGCGTCTCTGGATCGAACAGTCGCGTTCTCCCAGGTGCACGACGTTGCCGTATTTGTCAGCGACGATCTGGATCTCGATGTGTCTTGGATTGACGACATATTTTTCGATAAATACTTCGCTTCTGCCGAAAAACTTCATCGATTCAGCCGTAGCACTGTCGAACATTGATTCGAAATCCTTCTCTTTGTGGACGATTCTCATCCCTCTGCCACCACCGCCGAACGCTGCCTTGATGATAACCGGGAATCCGATTTTGGCTGCGAACGCCGCGCCCGCTTTTTTATCGATGATAGGTTCGTCTGTGCCTTCAAGTACCGGTACGCCTACGCTCCTCATCGCTACTTTTGATGCCATCTTGTCCCCGAAGAGGGCGATATGCTCCGCTTTAGGCCCGATGAAGATGATGCCGTTTTCTTCGCACGCTTTTGCGAAATCGGCATTTTCCGACAGAAAGCCGTAGCCGGGGTGGATCGCATCGCACCCCGATTTTTTCGCGATACTGATGATATTTTCGTAATTGAGGTAAGCCTGTAGGACGTCCCCTTTGATCAGATGGGATTCATCCGCTTTGAGCACCCATACCCCCTCGTTGTCCACTTCCGAGTAGATGGCTACGCTCTGGATGGAAAGCTCTTTGCATGCACGGATAATCCTCAGGGCGATCTCACCGCGGTTTGCGATAAGGATTTTGTTGATTTTTTTCATGTTCTTATTCCTCGTAGGTAAATGTATGCTATTATAGGCGGTTTTCGGTAGCTAATTCTTTATAATTATTGTCTACTTTATTGTCCATTATTGCTTAAAATAGTGTCCGATATCTTCTAAAATATCTACTATTCATGCTACAATTGCAACATTATGAAGAGAGTAACACTGGAAAAAAGAACGCAGCTGGCCAATGCTATGATGTACTATATCTATACACATATCGATACGCATATCGATATTGAAGCGCTGAGCAGAGATCTGCATGTCAGCAGGTTTCATATGCACCGTATCTTCAAAGAGGCATTCGGAAAAAACATCTATGAGAGCATCAAATCGATCCGGCTTCAAAAGGCGGCCAACCTCCTTCTGACCAACAAGTACTCCACGATCTCGAATGTTGCCAACGAGTGCGGGTACAGCTCTCAGTCCTCTTTTATCAAGGTGTTTAAAGAGCGTTTCGGTATGACACCCAAAGCATGGCGACAGGGGGGCTACAAACGTTATTCGAACGAAATATTGAAACAGTCAAAAAATGCACTGCATTCACAGGCGGACTTCAGTGCATTGACACCGACGATTGTGAAGATGCCTTCCATTGAGAGTTACTATATTCGTAATCAGGGATACAATACCAATGTTAAAGAGACCTGGCAGAAGATGCAGACGTGGATCCTGAGTCACCATATCGAGGATCCTGTACAGATCGCTCTGCTGCACGACAATCCGACGATCACCCCTCTGGCAGAGTGCCAATATATCGCCTGTGTCAGTACACCGAAAGAGGAGAAGATCACGTCTCAGCGTTTGCCTAAATTCAAGATATCTGACGGGGTATATGCGAAATTTGACCTGCAGGGAAAACATGGGGATATGCTAAAATTCATTCACTGGGTCTATCATGAGTGGCTGGTCAAGAGTGACTATGAGACGAGTACCAAGCCCTCATATGTCATCTACAGAAAAAACAACTTTCTCAGTGAGGATGGCGAATTTGATATCAGCTTTTATGTCTCTATTACCTTTTAGCGATGCGCAGGGCCGATTCTTTCCCGATCCGTTTACGATTCAAAAATCTTTTATGCTAGAATAAGCCAACTCATTTAAAGGCAGTTATCGATGTCACAAGCGCTTTTGGAGGCCAGTGGGGTTTCCCACGGTTTTGAATATACCCTGTTTGAAGATATAAAGTTTGTACTGAAAGCTTCCGAATCCGCCGCGATCGTCGGACGCAGCGGAAGCGGCAAGTCCACACTTCTGCATATCTTTTCTACTTTTTTAAAACCCGATACCGGGTGCGTGAAGCTTCTGGACAAAGAGCTCTATACGCTCAAAGAGGAGGAGTTGGAGATGCTGCGCCGTTATGAAATCGGTATCATTTTTCAGTTTCACTACCTTTTTAAGGGGATGAGTGCGATGGAGAATGTCAATGTCGCTACGATGCTCTCGGGCGAAGAGATCGATACGGATCTGCTCGAAAAGCTTGAGATCAGAGAGCTGATGGAGCATAAGATCGGGGATCTTTCGGGAGGGCAGCAGCAGCGTGTCTCGATTGCCAGGGTGCTCAGCAAAAAACCGCGCGTGATCTTTGCCGATGAACCGACGGGCAATCTGGACAAAGAGACAGCCACACTGGTGATGGATGTACTGTTGTCCTATGTGAAGGAAAATAGTGCGGCACTGCTTTTGGTGACGCATGACCATGAGATGGCCGCGCGCTGCGACAGACTCTATACACTTGAAGGGAAAGCGCTCAGGGAGAAAGGATGAAAGATATTACTCTGATGGATGTCGTCTATACGGCAGCGATGCTCTTTATGGCCTTTTACGGATCGATCATTCTGACCAAGTTCTTCTCAAAAGACGAGGAGGACTCCGAAGAGTCGGAGAAAAAGTAAGTTTACTTTGCCTGGGAGATCAGGACCCCTTCGATGATCTTGTCGATGTCTCCGTCGAGGATCGCTTCGACATTGCTGTATGCCTGGTTGCTTCGGGTATCTTTTACCTGTTGGTAGGGTTGAAGTACGTAGGAG
>Ga0209206_10000029_pt1 | contig 29331 bp, 30 predicted proteins | sample ZodSprsou2mmetaG_FD_185478 | JGI IMG/M metagenome (GOLD analysis project Ga0209206, IMG submission 185478) | Hot spring sediment microbial communities from Zodletone spring, Oklahoma to study Microbial Dark Matter (Phase II) - Zodletone Spring... ...
CTGAAGAACTATAAAATACACGCTTATATTCTGGATATCTGGGAAGAGCACTATTTTTTTTGTTTATTACCGCAAATGTTTTACACAATCGGTAGTTATGTAGCCTGTCTCTATTTTCTTTTTTGCTACTATATCTTTGTCTTTAAAAAAGTTAATTTCAGCATAAGTGTTTTTATACTGATTCAATGTATCATTTACTATCCAGATGAATGAATTAGCTGATCCAATCCTCCAGATAGAGTATAAATCTTTTTACATTGTTCTGAGGTACGGGTATCACTCCAGAGGATGGCGGGTCTAATGATTACCGTCTTTTCATCAAGGAAGACTGCGCTATGCATCTACCCCGATAGGCCTATTCCTTTAATCTGGCTGGAAAAAAGTAGTGGCTCTAATCTATATTGTTACCTACTCTTATATGGAATATAAAAAACTCTATCCAAAATAAGATAAAAACAAGATAAAGAGTTTTAATTGAGTATGCCGAATGAAACGCCCTCTTGTCTTATCTTAATGATTGATTTTCAATACGCCTGCTCCCTGCATTTTCCCCTCTTTCAGGATTAATAAAGCCTGATTGGCCTCATCCAATTGAAATTCAGTTACCTTTGGGATAATCGGTATCTTTGCTGCAAGTAGCAAAAATTCCTCTGCATCCTTCCTGGTTACGTTGGCCACACTTTTAATCTCCTTCTCTTGCCATAACTGAGTCGTATAATCAAGTTGCGGAATCGGTTCTTCTTTTCGAATGGCATTAATCACTAACCGGCCTCCTTTTTCCAGGACTTTTAATGCTTCACTCACCGGGGCACCTACCGGGGTAAAGTCAATGGCACAATGTAAGAATTCGGGAGGCGTGTCTCCGGTAACACCAACCCAGTTAGCACCTAATTTTCTAGCCATGGTTTGATGTTCAACTTGACCGGGACGTGTGAAGACCATGATTCTACTTTTAGGGCATTGATAGCGAACCATCTGGATAACTAAATGAGCTGATGCGCCAAAACCAAATAGTCCTAAAACTTGATTATCCTCCATACCGCTTAAGCGTAATGCCCGATACCCAATCACCCCGGCACAAAGTAAAGGAGCAGCCTGGATGCTGGAAAATAGTTCAGGAATCAGATAAGCAAAGTTTTCATTCACTACCATATATTGAGCATAACCGCCATTAGCAGAAAATCCGGTCCATCTAGCTTGGCTACATAAATTTTCATTTCCCTTTTTACAAAAATAACACTTACCACAAGCCCAATGAATCCAAGCAATGCCTACTCGATCCCCCTTTTGATAATGTCCCGCACCTGGTCCCATTTTTTCAATTTCACCGACAATTTCATGTCCCAAAATAATGGGAAATTTCAGAGGTATTAGTCGGCCTTCAATTTCATCCAACTCTGTATGGCAAATACCGCAGGCCATCACTTTAACTAAAATTTCACCTTTCCCCGGAATGGGCACAGGAACATCGGTTAAAGTAAGCGAATGCTCATTAACCGGTGCGATTTTATTTAATATCATTGCTTTCATGGTTAATCACCTTTTCCTGTTTATAGCGTCAATAAGAATTTTCAGGTGGGATTTTTTTCCTCACTTTCTACTAAATATTCTTATCGATATATTTTATTTGTTATTACTATCAACTTTTAGAATTCCTGCATGAGCAAAATCTTCAAATTCCATTTCCCTGATAATAATTCTTACTGCTTCTTTAGGGCAATTTAAAGTTTCTGTAATTGCATCGGTAACTTTTCTCACCATTTCCCTCTTCTGTTGTACAGTTCTTCCTTTTAGTAATTCTACTTGCAAAATAGGCATAAATTAAATCTCCTTTCTTTAAGAAAATAAAAAATAGCACAACTCCCATATCTACTCAATTTAAAGGTAAAAATTCATAATATTAAATAGAATTTATCTATTTATTCAATTTATTTCATATCTTTCAATCTTACCTCGGGATTAGCACAGTTTAAGGGAAGCTTTCCTTTCATCACCCGAATTATATTTTCTTTTACCTGAATACTAATTCCTTGATAAGAAACGTCAGTTACTCCGGCAATATGTGGTGTAGCTAAGATATTGGGGTAATCCAAAATCGGATCATTTGGTTTTGGAGGCTCCTCCCAATAAACATCTAAAGCAACTCCTCCTAAATGTTTGCTATCCATAGCTTGCATTAAAGCTTGCTGGTTAATAACGGAACCTCGAGCAGCATTAAGAATAAAGGCACCTTTAGGAAGTAAAGCTAATTCCGGTTGACTAATCATGTTTTTAGTTTCTGCAGTTAGCGGTATGCAGATAAATAAATATTCTGTTTTCTTTAATAAGTGGAGTAAATCCGCCACTTCTCCTATCCAGTCTACTCCTATATTTTGAGCGGTAATTTTATCCGGTTTTTTATCGACTACTAATATCTTCATATTAAATGTTTTTAACAGTAAAGCTAAAGCCTTTCCTATGCCGCCAAAACCAATTATTCCAGCGGTACGTCCATAGAGAGCTTGCCCTAAAGGAGAACCCCAGGGATAGCCTTTTCGTACTTGTGACCTAATTTCGCAGGTTTTACGGCTTAAACAAAGAGCAGCCATAACATACCATTCAGCAACGGATTCGGCATTTCCACTTCCCGCAGTAGGTACATTGGCTACTGCTACCCGGTAACGGGTAGCACTACCAATATCTATCCCCTCCAATCCGGTTCCCCACTGTTGCACTAAACGAAGAGAAGGGGCTCTCTTAAATATTTTCTCATCTATCCTTGCCATAGCCGGAAAAATAATCTGAGCTTCTTCTGCTTTTTTGATGAGATCTTTCGCTTCTACCATTTCCAATGAAATTTCAGGCAGCACATTTTTTAGATAATCACAAACCGGAGCAAAATTTTTACCGGCTATTATTACTGTTATCGAACTACTATTTTCCATAATCAATTCTTCTCATCTCCTTTAGGGTAATTTTTTTATACCACCAGCTAATTTAAAATAAAATATTATTAACAGCTTAAGAAAATAGGATGCGTTACCCTTATTTATTCCAGTTGGACAACCAAGTTTGAGCAGTTCTATTTTTTTAAATTATTGCTATTCAATCCAGTAAAGTTTCCTCTTGAGCTATTTTCAAATTCAAGGGTATATCTGTTAAGCCCTTCATATTTTTTTCAGAATACTTACATGTTTCACTGCCCGTATATCCATACATGTTTCTGATAAATCTTATTAAGTTCACCTGCTATTATTGATAATCTTACCATCTCCACCTCGAGCGATAAATAGCTTATTTTTCCTGAAAATGTAAGAACTACTTTTAATTTTCACTGAAAAATTCTTTTTCGGCGTTTGCTGAAATAGTCTAAAAAATATAATTCCTTTTTCCTATTAGTTATCACATATCGATTGTTGAGTCGCTTCTATTCCAGCAATGAAAAATAAAGGAATGGGAATGATAACTGAGGAATTGTTCGTAATGACAAAAATGGGAATAACTAAAATCAAATAATAATAATAATTTCTTGGTAGTTACACCTACCTCTTCGGGAAAAAACTTCATCGGAGAGATAGCAGTCCCTGTCCTAACTATTCATAAAAAAAGACCTCCTGAAACAAAGGTTATTGGTAGATATTCTGGTCGGCCAGACAGAACGATTTTCGAACTTTTTGTATGAGTGAGGAAACCGAAAAGGTGTATCAAAAGTTAGAAGAAGTAATTGGTGTCTGTTAGGATTTAAAAGATAATCAAAAGGCAGAAACTTCAATTATGAAGTCCTGCCTTTTGATTATCTTGGTTCCCATTTCACCTTGATTGAAGACTGGCAGGTCATAATATACAGCCATAAAAAATTCTCTGGCAGAAGGCTTGCACCCCCTGCACCCTCCTTAAATAGTTAAATTGATAAATAGCTAAAAAGCCCGAACAGCACAGACCCGTAGTGTCCTGGCCTTGTGGCCGTAGTACTGAAAACCACTGAGAAAATTCTGGTACCGAGTGGCGGAAGCACCGCCCCCCCGACGAACTCCAGTAGTTGTCATCAGTAAAACCACCGATTGCAACTTTGTTAGTGTGCAGTTTGTCTAGTTCATCTTTCGAGGGTAAAAACCAGTCGTTATAGCCGCCTACTGTCAGGTCATTGCATAAACTTGCAGCATAGCTTCCTATTCCTTTTGTATTTACTATGGCTGTCGTATTAGCCTGCCTGGTACCTATCGCGGTACCTGTTGCACCTGTTTCCACAAAACTTCCATTGTACCATTGTATTCCTGTACTTTAGTCAGCTGTAGCAACAAGTGTTAGGCAGCAGCGTCGCTCTCTTCACCCGTTCGTTTCACCAGTCCATATGTACATACCAATCTTACAATACTCTTTAAATCCAAGCCTACGATACACTCCCATCCCCATCTGCGATGATTGCAGGATGGCCACTCGGTAACCCAGAGTACGGGCTTCCCGCAGGGGCGCTAACGTCATCGCTGTCCCACTCCCTTGCCGACAGGCTTCTGGAACGGTGGCGACATTGTAGATACCCGCTACTCCCGAACCCAGCATAAGCGTTGAACACGCAACTAGCTCTCCCTTTAGTAGACCGACGTAATGGCGCATTGGCAAGTGTAGACCGAAGCCCAGAGCTGCAGTGGAATCGAAGATGATTTTAGCGAAATAATCAGGGTAGCCGATACCGATAGTGAAAGGGTGAATCCACTTTTCCAAATCCTCTACATCTCCGACACGTTCTATCGTCAAGCCGGGTGGTACTGATAGATCAACGTTCAATGTCAACAAATCAACCGCCATACCAGGATAATCTTCAACGTAGGTCAAACCATGCGCTTCTAGATACTTTCCTAAATCGGTTGGGCGTGTAACTGGCCCAGTCCACCAACTCATAGGCATCCCCCGTGATTTGAATCGGGTTAATATCGCATCAATTCTTGCGTCAATGTCGTTTGAATCAAATTGCACACGACCGACAATGTTGCAAAGGTAGAACGGTATGTCAGTGGAGAACCAAATCATATCTGGTTCATGATGTAGCTCCGTCTGCCTGCAACATCTTGGCCAAAATTCGCCATAGTTCGAATTGGTTGGCTTCAATAGCCATAACCAGTGCTGGCGTTGATAAGTCTTTCAAGATTTCAGGCATTTGTTTGTCCCCCTCCACCTTGTTAAGGTAAAGCTGCCTAACATAAGTTTATCTGCACTATTAAACTTGCACTCTTTTATACGGCTAAAATAAGCCACGTAAAATAAAATATGGAAAATTAAGAATATCTTCTTCAAATCCTGGTATATAAAACCCTTTTGGTAATATCCAGATGATTTGATTTTTTTTACATGAGTTTATTGCTTATAATCCAATTACCAATTAAGTTATTCTTTATTAGAGAGATAATGAAAGTAAAAAAAGCACCGTATATGGCACAAGTACAATCCCCTGGGCCATGAATCAGATTCTAGATTATAACTTGAATGTCTTTACAAGAAGCACCAGGAACTTCATTAGGTCCTTCATTATTTTAGCATTGTTTATTTACGCATGTAAGCCCTTTTCCATCCGATTGATAATAGAATTTACAGCTGTTTTGGCCACTGGACCTTTAGCAAGTTGTTTCGCCATAGACAAGCGATCATAGGTTGTTCTAAGATGTTGAAATTTATCCCCTTTAAATTCGTAGATACAAAGGGCAGGAATTTGATATTTCATCCTCTCAAAACTGCCTTCTAAAATATGCTCATACACTGCTTTATCTTCTTCGGCTATAATTTTGACTCCTGACTCGATAACCTTTTGATCCGGACTTATTTCAAATCCCCATTTAAGATATTTCTTTAGCTCTTCTTTACCTTTAAATTCGCCATTTGGATTCACCCAATCGGCATCCTCTGTAAAAAAGGACAAGCTTTTTTCCAGATCCTTTTTATTCAAGGCATCTCTGAACTTCCTCATCATACTGATTAATTCTTCTTTGGACATTTTGATTTCCTCCTTTATTCATATTTTAATTCTCAATGATAAATATATAATTATGCTTATATTTTGTATATACGACATCTATCTTCAAAATCCTTCTTTTCCTACGATAAATTTATAAAAAAAGCCCTTCAGCAAAGGCCAAAGGGCTTGAATGGTCAGGCTCCCCGGGTTGGAGTCTGAAAGCGTGCTTTTATTTTATGGGATAAGGTCAAAATTCATATATACAGAATAAAGCACGGAAAATTAAGAATATCTATATCGAGTTCTAATATATAAAAGATGACTAAACAGAAAGCATTGCCATTGTTAAAGGTTAAATTTTTATTCTAGAAACTTTTACTATAATTCCAGAATCAGTCGGATCTATACACCGAACAAACTCTGTTGTTATACCATCCGGATTAAATTCTTTTTCATATGGTGTTCCTTTATACTCCCAAGGTAATGTGCCACCAAACCTAAGTACATGAATAATTCCGCTAAGGCTGTCTAACAACCAAGGGCATAATTTTCCAGAATCTTTAGGATAATTAAATTTTTGTCCAACTTGATAGCTTTTACATCCATCTCCACGATACATCCAGGCACAAATACCCTCTTTCTCAAGTTCTGGATATATTATTTTATCATCTTCTTTAGAAAGCTTCCCACCTTTTCCTTCAAATATTTCTATTTCAATCTTATAATTTTGCATTTGCTTTCCTACTATTCTATTGAATTTTTTGCCTAGTATTTGACCCTTGAATTTCTTGGAATGTATTTGAATTGTTAGAATATCTTAATAATAAAAATTACGTTTGACTTTTCAGCAAACCGTTTAGCATCATAGTATTATAGATATTCTGCTTGGATAAAAAATACGCTTATTTAATTTTTAGTACACTTTTTTCTATATACTACAAGTCTATTTAAAAATCCTTCTTTTCCTGAAAAATAATTTAAAAAAAGAAAAAGCCCTTCAGCAAAATGCCTGAAAGGCTTTGTTTGTAAGGATTTGGTCGGGGCGAGAGGACTTGAACCTCCGACCCCCTGAACCCCATTCAGGTGCGCTTCCAAACTGCGCTACGCCCCGACTTTTACATTATACTAAATGATTATAGTTATAGCAATAAAGTTTTGTTATTTTTTATAGGAATGTGGATTGGTATAAAGAGATTGCTTCATCGTAACAATCCTTGTTATGACAGTTAGAGAGAGAAGGTAAATAAACTTATAGCTTGATAAATCGTTTCCCTTCGATCTCTTTTATCAAATCCTTTAGTTCGAGATTTAGTAGCACTTCGCTTGCTTTACCGGCGGAAAGTTTACTTGCTCCAATAATATAATCGATCTGGATAGGCTCTTTGCTAATTACCTGGTAGATTCTTTTTTCTTCTTCGGTTAGAGCAGTATTTTCTTTAACCACCTTTCTATTAGTAGTTTTTTGAGGTAGCACTATATGTATTTCTTCCAAAATATCCTTAAAATTTTCTACTAATTTTGCCCCTTGTTTTATCAAATTATGAGAACCGTTGGATAAGGGAGAGTTTATATTCCCGGGTATGGCAAACACTTCCCTGCCCTGTTCGAGAGCAAAATCGGCAGTGATCAGAGCACCGCTTTTTTCAGCCGCTTCCACCACTACTGTTCCTAGACTTAATCCACTGATAACGCGGTTTCTGCGGGGGAAATTTTTCCTTTCCGGCAGGGTATAAAGAGGAAACTCGCTGATTAATGCTCCCGATCCTTCTATCTCTTCGGCCAGTCTTCTATTCTCAGGAGGATATATATGGTCAATACCGCAACCCAAAACCGCAATAGTTCGTCCATTGACTGAAATTGCACCTTTATGAGCAGCTGTATCGATTCCTCGAGCCAATCCACTTATAACGGTCAATCCTGCTAAAGCCAAATCTTTACTTAACTTTTCGGCTACCATCTTTCCGTAGTAGGTGGCCTTTCTCGAGCCCACGATAGAGATAGAATTTTTATCCGATTCCAGGATATTTCCTTTAAAATATAAAAGCGGTGGAGGGTAATGAATATTTTTTAGATTTTCGGGATATAAGAGGTCCTCTATAGTCAATACCTGGATTTTATTTTTAGATACCAAATTTAACTCCTCTTCAGGAAGGATATTGTTTTTTTCTTCAAAAAGCCGGGAGGATATTTTGGAACTTAAATTTAATATTTTGCTTATCTCTCCTGATTTTGCCTGCCAGGCAATATCAGGAGAGCCAAAGTAATCAAGTAATTGGTAAAATCTCTTTGGACCTATGTCCGATATCTTATTCCAAGCAAGCCAGTATTTTAATGAAGTATCTTTCAATTGATATTCCTCCAAATCTTTAAGTTACAAGATGCAGGATACAAACTTTTTTAGTCCGCCAATATGCTGATTAATTTAGTTAGCTAGATTATCCGATTCATCGTGCCCAGGATAATCAAAAGATAATAAACATAAGGAGGGCACAATTCATTATGCTCCTGCAAGATTACTCCGATTCCCACTCCCCGCTATACGCTATATTGACTAATAAGGCCCTTTGCTCACCAGTAGATTGATTTCTTTTCTATCCAAATTTATCTTTCCCGGTTCAGGGGTTTGGGCTATGACTACGTCCTTGGGAACGGTAAAATGATAGGTATAGGTGATTCTGCCTAAAATCAAGCCATTTTCTTCGATAAGCGCAACAGCTTCGTCCAGCTCTTTATTTTTGAGGTCGGGAATGTCTAAAGCAATTATCTTTCCGCCTTTACTTACTATTACATACACTTCTCTGTTCTTTTTTACTTTCGATCCGCTGATTGGATCCTGACTAATAATTTTATTTTGCAAGAATCTTTCGTTAAATTCCTCACCAGAGACATAAATCTTTAATCCGGCATTGTACAATTTTTCCTGAGCAACATTTAATTCATTACCGATGATCGAAGGAACCACTGTATCGGATACGTAAAATACATTTTGAAATACCAGAAAAGCACAGACTGCACCGGCCATTACTATAAAAATAATGAAAGCAATAGCAAAAACCGATCTTAAGATAAAACGAAAGATTTTCCCTATCCAATCCATTTATATTCCTATCCTTTTCTTATCATTTTTGCCATAAAGAATCCATCAAGATCCAAATCTGAACCCGAAAGTCCTGGAAATATCTGAATAAATTGATAATGGCGGTGTGTGGTTGATTCATAGACCGGTAATTTTCGCTCCTTGATAAATTCACTGAGATCTTCTAATTCAAAATTAGGATGTTTCTCCAAAAATCTAATTACTGCTTCCTCGTTCTCTTCCGGTTCAGTGCTGCAGGTAGAATACACTAATTTTCCACCAATTTTAAGGTAATTGCATGCAACATCCAATATTTTTCCTTGCAATTCGGTCAGCCGTTCAAATCTCTTTGTATCATAAGTTTGCCATCTCAAATCAGGTTTTCTCCTGATCACCCCCAGACCGGTACAAGGGACATCTATTAAAACTTTATCTGCTACCTTTAGGTATTTTTCAGCCAATAAAGTACCATTATTCTGCCGGGTTTTTACTATATTGATTCCCAATCTCCGTGAGTTATTTTTTACATTTATTAATCTGGACTTGTTACTGTCCATAGCCAGAATAGTACCTTTGTCAGTCATCAACTGGGCGAGATGGGTAGTCTTCCCACCCGGAGCACTGCAAACATCGATAACAAAATCACCGGGATAAGGGTTGAGCAGATGAGCAACCAACATTGATGACTCATCCTGAATTTGAAATAATCCCTCCCGGTAAGCAGGAAATTTACTGATATTAGCAAGCCCTTTGACCTGCAATGCTTCTTTGGTAAATATTCCCTCTCTTACTGAAATATTCTCTTTTTCTAAAATTCCTCTTAAATCAGATCGGGACAGTTTAAGTGTATTGGTTCTGACGACTAAAGCTGGTATCTTGTTATTTTCTTCGCATATTTTGATCGTATTGCTAAATCCAAATCTCTTTAACCAACGATGAACTATCTGCAAAGGATATGAATAAATGGTAGATATATAAAGGGCGGGTTCCTTTTTCTGATCCGGCCAGTGAATATTTTCTCTGTTTCTAATAATATTTCTTAAAATCCCATTTACAAATTTGGCTACCCCGGGATTCCCGTACTTTTTAGCCAATTGCACTGATTCATTGCACAGTGCATAGTCCGGAACTTTATTTAAAAATAGTAGTTGATAAACACCCATTCTTAATATATTTCGAATTAATACTGCTGTTTCCGATAGAGGTTTGGTAGAAAATTGTGCCAGAACCCAGTCAATTCTATTTCGGTTTCTCACCACACCGTAGGTTATCTCGGTAATAAAGGCAGCATCTCTGGAAGATATTTTCTTTTTATCCAATGCATGATTTAATAGAATGTTAATGTAACCCTGCTTGGAATCAATTTTTACCAAAATAGTCAGTATGGTTTCTCTTATTAGATCAACTACTATTTCTTTCATAGACCCGGTTTATTTTATTTCCCTTCTATCTTTTCTATCTTCTATTCCGCAGTAGGATAAGTCTTAACAGCTGAAAGACTGCTACCGAGGCAGCAGCCACATAAGTTAGAGCGGCTGCGTTTAAAACTTTTTTAATAATATTGGTTTCTTCTACATCTGTAACAATATTTGCCCCCACCAGCAGATTTACTGCTCTTTTACTGGCATTAAATTCAACCGGTAAAGTAATTAGCTGAAACAGGACTGCCAGGGAAAAAGCGATAATTCCGATATCCATCAGGGCAGGAAAGCTAAAGATAAAACCGATTAAAAACAGAGGTACTGCCATATTAGAACCGATATTGGTGACCGGTACCAGATTGCTACGAAGAGAAAGGGGGAAATACTTTTTAGCATCCTGAAGAGCATGACCGATTTCATGAGCTACAATTCCCTGGGCAGCCAATGATCTACCATAGTATATTTCCCTAGAAAGGGCTAATTTTTTCTGCCTGGGGTCATAGTGATCAGAAAGACGGCCTTCAATCGGAACTATTTTAATATGGTTTAAAGAGTTTCTTGATATCAGTTCTTCGGCTATCTCTTTCCCGTTTAAACCGTTTTTGGCCAATATTTTCGAGTATTTTGCATAGGTCGTTTTCACCCTATACTGTGCATAGACGGTTAAAAGGATAGCCGGTATTAAAAAAATCATGGTACTGTCGAAAAAAAACATAAAAACCTCCTAACCCAATATTTCTCCGCCCTTGATTTTATAACCGTTAATAAACTGGTTTGCGGTTAATTCTTTTGAACCGGCGGGAATCAGCTTTAATATTTTTATTATTCCCTCGCCTCCGGTAGAGATGAAAATACCGTCTTTTTCAGCTTTAATTACTTTCCCTGGTTGGGAATAATCTATCGGTACATTGCCTTTATAATCATCTAAAAATCTTGCGGCGGTAATTTTCAGTTTCTTGCCGCGGAAATAAGTACAAGCACCGGGAAAGGAGATGGTTCCCCTAATTAAATTATAAACCTTTTTTCCTTTACAACTCCAGTCTATTTTCCCCTCCTCTTTACTCATCTTTGGGGCAAAAGTTGCCAGATTATTATCTTGGGGAATTCTTTCTATCTTCCCGTTTTTTATTTTTTCTAAAAGTTTCGGGAGGGTCCCGACACTTAGAACAGATAATCGATAGTATAGTTCACTGTAAGTTTCATCCGGTAAAATTTCAACCTTCTCCTGAAAAATGATTTCACCGGCATCTACTTTTTCCTTCATAAACATAAAAGTTATACCGGTCTCCTTTTCACCATTAATAATAGCTCGATTAATCGGTGCAGCACCCCGATATTTGGGTAAGAGAGAAGCGTGTATATTTATACAGCCTATTTTGGGAATGCTCAGGATCTGACTGGAAAGAATTTGTCCATAAGCAACTACCAGCATAATATCAGGATTAAATACCTTTATTCTTACGACAGATTTCTCATCATTGATATTCTCCGGTTGAAAAACTTCTACTCCTTTATTAAAAGCTATTTTTTTTATTGGGGTAGGTAATATTTTTTTACCACGCCCTTGGGGACGGTCCGGTTGGGTAATGACCATTATTTTATTTTCTCGGAGGTCAATCAAATTCTCTAAAACCATCCCTCCGAAATCCGCAGATCCCATAAAAATAATTTTAAGCATCATATCACTCTTATTTTCTTTTTTTTAATTTATTTAACAATACCTGTCTTTCTGTCTTTCCTATTCTATCAATAAATAAAATCCCATCCAGATGATCAATTTCATGTTGAAGTGCACGGGCAATCAAACCCTCTTTGGTTATCTCAGTCGGATCTCCATTTTCGTCCAGTGCCTTAACTGTTACTTTTGCTGAACGTTTAACCTGACTGTAGATTCCAGGAATACTTAAGCATCCCTCTTCTTCCAGAAGTTCTCCTTCGCTTTTAATCAATATAGGATTGATCAAGGCAATCAATCCCTCTTCTTCTCCGTCAATAACAATTATTCTTTTTGCTACCCCCACTTGTGGGGCAGCCAGACCCACTCCGGAATCAGTGTACATAGTTTCTGCCATATCTTTTATCAAACTCAATATTTCCGGAACAATTTCCTGAACCGGAAGCGCTTTTCCCCTTAAAACTGCTTCACCGTATTCTTTAATTTTTAATATTGCCATTTCTTTCTCCCCCCTACTTTTACCGTAATTACACTAATTGAAGAAAAATTATAGCCATTCAATGAGAGGTTTATCCTTAACTTATTGTGCAATATATTTCCTATTTATTAATTATTTTATATTTACACCATCTTTGCCGGATCAACATCAATAGTCAACCGATTTTTTTGGTTAAAATGCCTCGATAACATTTTATCATATTTTTTCTTAAATGCCTGATTAAATTTTTCCAAATCCTTCACTTTTATTAAAAGTTGTACCTTAAAGTTGTTCCTCGATTTCCATATTACCATATTGACAGCGCCCAGCAATTTAAATTTCACCGTCTCTTTGTTTTGAAGAAGAGATTGCAGATAATTGATCAAATATTCCGCTCGCTCTTGAACTACTTCCTTCATTTCTCCCAAGATGACGATCTTAATAATATGGGTGAAGGGAGGATATTCTAACTCCTTTCGTAACCCGATCTCTTTTTGATAAAAATAATTATCATCTTGCTCTCTTAAGGCTACTATACAATGATCTTCAGGATTAAAGGTTTGAATAATTACTTCTTTAGGATAATTGATATCTCTAAATGAGGATATAACCTCGTTTAGCAGCTGAAAAGTCTTTTCTCCCGAACGATAATCCGGCAAATTCAATAGGGTATCAGCTGAAATAATTCCAATTAAATCTACATTATCAAATTCCACTCCCTTTAATACCATTTGAGTACCTATTAATATATCGGTTTTTCCCTGATTAAATTCTTCCAGAATTTTCCGATAATCTTCATCTTCAATTGATGAATCCCGATCCAAACGCCTTATTTCAGCTCTGGTGAACATTTTCTTTATCTCATTTTCCAATTTTTGGGTTCCCATTCCCAAAGGCTGAATCTCGCTACTACCACATTTGTCACAAAGATTCATTACTTTAGCCCTTTTCCCACAGTTATGGCAAATGAGTTGAGCACTTTTCTGCATATCCAAATGATAAGAAAGAGAAGTGTTGCAATCGGAACATTTTACTATATGACCGCACTGGTTGCAAATCATAAAACTCGAGAATCCCCTTTTGTTTAAAAAAAGCACGACTTGTCTTTGCTGTTTTATACTTCGGGAAATGGATTGCTGAAGTTCATAGCTTATTATCTTTTTTTTTGACTTTTCCCGGGTCATATCTATTATAGTTTTTTTGAGAAGCTTCTCTCTTTCCTCCCCGGTACTGAACTCCACCTCCAAAAAATGCTTTTTCTGCACATGCCAATAAGATTCCATCGAGGGTGTTTCACTGCTCAAGAAGAAAGGAACATTCTCTAACTCGGCTCGTTTCAAGGCTACTTCTCTGGTATTATAGTGAGGAGCTCTTTCTTCTTTGTATAAACTGCTATGTTCTCGCTCCATAATAATCAATCCTAATCTATCGAAAGGTACAAATATAGACGATCTCATTCCCAGGACTACATTAACCTCGGAATTTCTTATTTTAATCCATTTCTGATATTTAGCTTTCTGGTTTATCTTCTCGTCAAAGACTGCCATATTGCCCTTATATTCATTTTCTAATAGATCTGCTAATTCCGAAAGATGAGATTCGTTAGGAGCTAATATGATAACTTGCCTTCCCTCTTTAAGAGTTTTTCGAATACAGCTTCGATAGAATTTCATTCTGCTATTAAAATCGTTTCCCCGGATAAGTACTGTTTTAAACTGTTTATCATTTATAATGTTTTCTATAACTTTCAAAATGGGTTTTTCTTTTATTTCTTCTACAGAAAATATCATTTCATGATTTAAGGCTTTTCCATTTTCGGGTACTTGAGCGGGTATCTGAGGTAAGATATCGGCAATATCGAATTTTTTAAGCCAGGCTTTGCGGGTTTTGGGAAGGGTATAATTTAAGATCCTTTCCCAAGAGCAGAGGTAATAATTAGACATCCATCTGGTTAATCTGATTATCCCGGGAGTAAGAAGGGGCTTTTTATCGATTATTTGCACGATATCTTTTATATTTTTTACATCCGTTTTAGTTAAGAATCCTACGACGCACCCTATAACCGTTTTACCCCGGAAAGAGACTATCACTCTTGATCCCAGGGATATATCATCTTTTAAATCATGAGGAATACTATAGTGAAATATTTTATCAAAATTATATTCCAGGGTGACTATTTCAGCATATTTCTTTTCACTATGCATTTTAATAAATTCGTTAATTTCATTATTCACTTTATTTTCAAAATTTCGTCCAATATTTTTTCTGCCATCTCAATTTTAGGTATAAGAGCTATTTCTCGAGTTATTCCTTTACTATTTATCACCTTGGCACTATTTTTATCCGAACCAAAACCGCTGCTGCCATTCCTTAACGATATATTATTGGCAACAATCAGATCCAATCTCTTCTCCTTTAATTTTTTAAGGGCATTGGTTTCCATATTTTCTGTTTCCGCAGCGAATCCGACTAGAATTTTATCTCCTTTTTTCTTTCCCAACTCATAGAGGATATCCGGAGTTCTTTCCAGTTCAATAATCAGTTTTTCACTTTTTTCTTTTTTGAGCTTTCCGTCAAACATTTCCCTGGGTCGGAAATCCACTACTGCTGCAGCGGAAATAATTATATCCGCCTGCGAATAATATTTAAAAACTTCTTTTCTCATCTCTTCCGCAGATTCAATTGAAATTGTGGTGATCCCTTTGGGAGCGGATAAAGAAGTTGGTCCGGTTACCAGAATAACCCTTGCCCCCCTGGCATGGGCAATCCTAGCCAAAGCAAATCCCATTTTACCGGAAGAATAGTTAGAAATAAATCTTACTTTATCTATTGCTTCCCTGGTACAGGAAGCTGTAATCAATACGGTCTTACCCTGGTAATCATTTTTTAAGGTTAGCGCATTTTCAACCCTATCTACTATCTCTTCGATATTAGCCAATCTGCCTTCCCCTATTGCACCGCAGGCTAATCTACCGTACTCTGAATCGATAAACTCGTACCCCAGGGTATTTAATTTCTCTACATTCTGTTGATATAGAGGATTGGCGAACATATTTGTATTCATGGCGGGGGCAAAGATCACTTTAGCTTTGAAAGCCATTACGGTGGTAGTTAACATATCATCAGCAATTCCATTAGCAATTTTACCCACCACATTCGCCGTAGCAGGGGCAATCAATATTAGATCAGCCCATGCAGCAAGAGAGATATGTTTTATGGCAGTCTTATCATTGGTAGAAAACAGGTTGCCAATTACCGGATTTCCGGAAAGAGTGATAAAGGTTAAAGGTTGGATAAATTTAAGGGAAGAAGCAGTCATTATTACAAAAATATCTGCCCCTTTTTTCTTTAGTAAACTCACGATCTCAGCTGCTTTATAAGCCGCTATACTTCCGGTAACCCCAAGAAGTATTTTCTTTCCTTTTAACACTTTTTTACCTCTTATAGTTAACTCTTAATCAAATAAGTCTTCAGGTTTTTCGATTTCTTCATCCTTCTCGAAAATCTCCTCGATTTCCTCGGGTTCTTGCAGGTCATCAAGCGATCCTTCTGATTCTTCAGGATCTTGAACTTCATCAGATATATCTTCGGGTTTTAGAGATTCTTCAGTTTCATTAAAGATCTGCTCAGCTTTTAAAGGCTCTTCCTTTTCTTTAAGAAATACTTTTCCTTTTTTTATTTCCTCAAGAGCGATGCTTATAGGATGTTTACACTTGGGTTTAATTAAAATTTTAGCTCCCTTGGTCAACTCTTTTGCCCTGTTCGCTACCATCATAGTTAATAGGTATTTATTATTTATCATGTTTATTTCTTACCCTTCCTCTTGTAAAAATATACTATTTTATGACTTTAAAACAAGAAATCATTTTTTATAATTTACTATTTTACACCTTTCGGCAATGACTATAGATTCTAATTTTTTTAGAGCGCTTTTAATGTTGTCATTCACTACCAAATAATTATAGTATTTTTCATATTCTATTTCAATGCGGGCATCTTTTAATCTTTTTTCCAGTGCTTTTTCGCCCTCTGTATTTCTTTTACGTAATCTATCCTCCAAATCCTTCCAGGTTGGAGGTGCTATAAAAATAAAAATTCCATCGGGAAATTTCTCTTTGACCTGCATGGCACCCTGAACATCCAATTCCAGCAGGACATCTCTCCCTTTATGTAGTTCTTCTATTAAAAATTTTATCGGTGTTCCTTTGAAATCTCCGTGAACAATAGCCCATTCTACAAAAATATTTTCCTCTATTCTTTTTTTGAATTCATCCACGGTGACAAAATAATAATCCTTGCCTTCTATTTCCTCCTTTCGAGGAGGCCGAGTATTCACCGACACCGAATATTTTAAATCAGGAAAAATATTAAACACCTTTTCTCTTAAGGTACCTTTACCTACCCCTGATGGACCGGAGATCACAAAAAGCAAGCCTTTTCTTGACGGTGTATTTTCTTCAGAGATAAAAGATGATAAACGTTTGCTATTATCAATCATGATTATAGTTTCCTATTTGGTAATATTTTCTCTTAACTTGGGGTTTTGTTCTTCGTATTCGGTAAATCTGTGGGCAATGGTTTCCGGTTGAATGGAAGATAATATTACATGATTACTATCGGTAATGATGATTGCTCTGGTTCTTCTTCCGCATGTAGCATCAACTATTTTTTTCTCTGTTCTTGCTTCATCTTTTAATCTTTTCATAGGAGCGGAATCCGGATTTAAAATAGCTATAATTCTAGTGGAATTTACAAAATTCCCAAAACCTACATTAACTAAATTGTTTAGCATATTATCCCTCTATTATTCAATATTTCTCGCTTGTTCTCTTACCTTTTCCAATTCACTTTTTACCAAAATAACTATAGAAGTTACTTTTACATCACTTGACTTTGATCCGATGGTGTTGATCTCCCGATTGATCTCCTGTGTTAAAAAATCCATTTTTCGTCCGACGGATTCCTCAGAATTCAGTAAATCATCGAATTGGATGATGTGACTTTTTAATCTGGTGATTTCTTCTGTGATATCCGTTTTTTCAGCAAATATTGCCGCTTCCAATTCGATCCTTCCCGCATCAACATTCAAACTATCAGTTAAATTTTTTATTTTGTTTAAATATTTATCTTTATAATCAATAGGTGAAGATTTTGAATATTTAGCAATCTTTTCTAGCAACTTCTGTATCTTGTTGATTCTTTTCCTGATATCAGTAACTAGAATCTTACCCTCTTTTCCCCTCATTTTCATTAAAGAATCCAAGGCAAGGTTGGTAGCTTTTTCTATCATAGGCCACATCTTAGCGCTCTCTTCTTCTTTTACTATTGTAAATATATCTTTGAATTTAAGGAGAGAATCGATACCTATTTCATCTTTTAATTGATACTTCTCTTTTAAAGCTTTCAGGTTTTTAAAGTAAGAATCAGCTATATTCTCATTTAATATAATCTTCTCTTCGGTTAGACTATAGTCCTCAATTTTTACTAAAATATTTATTTTTCCTCTTGAAATCCTATCTTTTATTAGCTTTTCCATCTTTTGCTCAATTTCCAAAGAGGAAAAGTTGTTTTTTATATTAATGTCGCAGTATTTATTGTTTAAGCTCTTTATCTCTACCAGACATTCTCCCTCTTCTCTTTTAATCCTTCCTACACCATATCCGGTCATGCTCTTAATCAAATTCGCTCCCCTTTTGCTTGTTATATTTTAATGGTTGTAAACTTCACACTAATTTTATGGTAATACTTACTACTTGTCAAATATTTTGATAGTAGACAATATATCAATTCCCCAATTCATCGATTAACTGATTCTCCAATTAACTGATTTAATTCATTGTTAAAGTATAGTTTATAAGGTAGGGGTTGGATTTATCCGACCCGGGTTTTTTGCTAATTTATTGTTACGGGTTTGATGAATCAAGCCCCTACAAATTACAAAAAACCTATTATTTCTTAAAGGTTTGAATTATTGTTATTACCCTTTATTATCATTACCATTAATAATATTATTTTCCCGTAGGGGCACGATGCATCGCGCCCCAACAATTGTCAAACTCGATACTAATATCAGGATTGCCTGTCATTTATTTTCTTGATTATACCTCTATAATAGATTATATTTAAGTTAAATATATCAACAAGGAGATTTATATGTCCTTAGATAGCATAACTCTGGCAGCTATGAGGGAAGAGCTTCTGGAAAAATTTAAAGAGGGAAAGATCGTCAGCTTGATTCAGACCAAGAAATATAAAATCGTCCTGGAAATAAATTCCGCTAAGCCTTTTAGTCCAATTGATTCCCAAAAAAGCACAATCTTTTATCTCCATATTTCCCTCGATCCCTCACTTCCGGAAATTTACTTTACAAAATCGGTTAGTAGACAAAAAACCATTGCTTCTCCTTTTTTGGCTCTTCTGCAGAATCAATTAAAGGGCGGGAAAATATTAGATATCCAACATCCTAACTTTGACCGTATTTTACATTTTATTATCCAGCCTTACCAGAAGTTTGGTCAATTAAAAAATAAAATCCTGATAATGGAATTTATGGGGAAACACAGTAATATGATTCTTCTTAAAGAAGATAAAACCATAGAAACGGCTTTAAAAATCTTGGATTCCAAAATAAACCGCTACCGGGAGATTATGCCTGGAAAAATCTATGTCCCACCCCCTGCACAAAATAAAATAAACCCTTTAAATATTAAATCTGAGAGGTTCTTTGATATTTTTAATTCTCTTATCACCAAAAATAAAGAATTAACCCTCCGAAAAGCGATCCAAGACAGCTTTGCCGGCTTAAACCTTCAGACTGCCAAAGAGGTGATTTTTCAAGCTAACTTATTTCCAGAAAAGAACCTATCTGAGATCTCCCAGGCAGATTTAAAAGTGCTCTGGGCCTCTTTTAACGAAATTATGATAAAAATCAAAAACCATTATTTTCAACCAGCTCTCTTTTTAGAACCTTCATCAAAAAAAATAAAAGCCTGGTCTATCATTGATTCAATTCAGTTCACCAGTTTCCAAAGGCAAACTTTTGCCGACGCTAATTCCTGCTTGGAATTCTTATTTTGTAAACTGGAAAAAGATAGGGAGATTCTATCTTTACAAAATAAGATAGACCAGATCATCAGAAAAAATCACCTAAAAATAAATAACAAGATAAATGATTGCCAAAAAAAATTAGAAGAAGTAAAAAATTGTGAGCACTACAAGATATGCGGCGAATTGATAAAAGCAAACCTTTCCGATATAAAGAGAGGAAACGATGAATTTAGATGCATCAACTATTATTCTCCCCAACAGAAAAATATTACCATTCCACTAAAACAAAGATTAACTCCCTTGGAGAACGCCCGCTTATATTTTAAAAAATACCGAAAAGCAAAAGATAGTTTTCAGATAATTTTTGCACAATTAAAGAGCCATGAAGATAATATTGCTCGACTATTCGAATTGAAGAAATTATTTGAACAAGAAATCAATTCTCTTCCCGGTCTGCTCAAAATTTTCCATCACCTGACCGAATTAGGATGGGCAAAAAAAGGAGAGGCTTCTTACTCTAAAAAACCCCAAAAAGAAAAAAATAAAAACAGGCTATTGCCAGTAAAATATATATCACAAGATGGCTGGGAAATCTATGTAGGGAAAAATAATCTACAAAATGACTTTTTAACCTTTAAATTAGCATCTGGCAATGATACCTGGCTGCACGCAAAAAATATTCAGGGGTCTCATGTTATTATTAGAAATAAAGGAGAAAAACATTCTCTCCCTCTTGGGACCTTGATCCAAGCGGCAAATCTGGCGGCTTATTTCAGTAAGGCAAAAAAAGATAATAAAATATTAGTCGATTATACTTTTAAAAAACACGTGAAAAAACCTAAAAATGCCAAACCGGGAATGGTGATTTATTCACAGGAAAAGAGTCTTTGGATACAAATAAATGCAGAAGAGGTCAGGGGAATGGAGAAGATTTCTCAAAAATAATTTTACTATGCTCTATTTTTTTCCAGGTAATCAATTAATTCCTGTATATCCTGGGGCAATGGTACAGAAAATTCCATATATTTCTTAGATAAAGGGTGCACAAAGCCTAAAGTACGAGAATGTAAAGCCTGTCTTCGAATATTTAATCCTTGTTTTCGGTTAGTGTATAGTTGGTCACCTACAATGGGGTAACCGATAAAAGCCAGGTGTACTCTTATCTGATGAGTCCTACCAGTACCAAGAATAACTTCGAGGAGGGTATAGCCGGAAAACCTTCTTAGCACCTTGAATTGAGTTATTGCTTTCCTGCTTTTTCCTTCAATAACTGCCATTTTTTTTCTGTTCCTCAGGCTCCTACCGATAGGTGCATCGATAATTCCGGAATCATCTCTCATATTACCGTGAACTAAGGCAAGATATTTTTTGGTTACCTGGTGATCTTTGATCTGTCTTGATAGATTAAGATGCGCAAAATCATTTTTCGCAGCAACCATCAGACCGGATGTATCTTTGTCCAGGCGGTGTACAATGCCCGGTCTGATTACCCCCCCTATTCCGGATAAGGAATCCCGGCAATAGTAAAGCAGGGCATTCACCAGTGTACCGGAACGAATTTTCCCTGCAGGGTGAACAATCATATCTGCCGGTTTATTAACTACTACTAAATATTCATCTTCGTAAATTATATCCAAAGGAATGGCTTCAGGTTCGATTGCCAATTCTTTTTGTTCCGGTAATTCTAAATCTATCACATCCCCATTTTTCAAAATATAACTTGGTTTCACCCTTATGGAGTTAACTATGATTTTGCCCTGATCGATTAAACTTCGAATCTGGGATCTGGAGGGAAATATTTTTTTCCGGGTCAAATAGAGGTCAAGTCTAATCCTATCTTCACCTAAAAATAATAAACTTTTATCATTTTCTGTCATAAGTAAGTCCTAATTGAATTAGTTAGCTAATTACTCGGTTAATTGGTTAGGCAATCAATAGCAAGATATTTTTCTTACTAACTACTATCTGCTATTCACTAACGAATCATTATATTTTCTTGCTTTTTTTCTTCAAAATATTCATAAACACCAGGGAAACCAATACAACACCTATTAAAATAGCCTGAGTAATAGTTAATAAATTAAATACTTTGTAATTATTTTCGTAAAATCTAAAAAATTCTATGGTAAAGCGGGAAATTGAATATAATAAGAAAAAGCTCAACATAAGAAATCCGTCATACTTTTTATGCTTTTTCATCCGGATAAGAATAAAAAAAATCAAAAATCCATATAAAGAAGTATATATCTGAGTAGGAATTACCGGTAGGGTACAGGAACTTCCGGGGGCAATTAATCCATCCTTTAGCTGCTGTAAATATACCGGGGGCATATTTAAGGAGGGAAATTTGATCCCGTAATTTTCCGATACTACCCCAAAGCAGCAGCCATTTAAAAAACAGCCTATCCTTCCGATAGCTATCCCTAGAGCAATGGAGGGAGCAGCAATATCAGCATATTTCCAAAAAGATATTTTAGTTTTCCTTACATACAACCAGCATAGGAAATAAGCTACCAAAAATCCCCCCAAAAAGCTTAATCCTCCCTGCCTAAAATATAATATTTTCAGAGGATTTTTCATATAATAATCGAGATAAATTAAGACATACCCCAATCGGCCTCCTATCAGGGCACCTAAAATAACATACAGGCTTATATCTAAAATTCTTTCCGGATCTTCTCCTATTTTTTTTGCTTCTTTCATGGCAAAAAGAATAGCTGTAATAAAAGCTAAAGCAATCATTAATCCATAAGAATATATAGAAAATGAACCAATGGTAAATAATATTCTATACATTAAAATTTACTCCTTATTTTGTTCTTTATACTTTTCCTCTTTTTCCCACTCTTCCCCCTTTTCCCCTTCCCCCTCATCTTCTTTTTCCGAGGAGTGGAACAAAATATGAATCAATAATACCAGCATTCCGCACACTATCGCTGAATCGGCAATATTGAAAATCGGCCATATTTTAAAATCTATAAAATCTATTACCCTTCCACTAACTCTCACTCGATCAATCAGATTGCCTACTGCACCGCTAAGAATGAGTGTCAAAGGAATATACATAAAAGGGTCTTCCTTGAAAATTACTTTCTTGTAAATTAAAATAATTATAATTATCGAAACTAACGCCGCAATAACAAAAAATATAGTTTGATATCTAAAAAGTCCGAAAGCGGTATATGGATTCTCTATATAAGTAATATGAAATATTCCCGTTATGATCGGAATAGACTCTCCTATCTGCATATTGTACTGAATATAGATCTTACTTGCCTGATCAAGCAAGATAATAAACAGAGTAAAAAGTATAAATCCCATGGTATTTTTTTTACTCCTTAAAATGCTCATGCATTACTTTAGCACATCTATGGCAGATAGTCGGATGTTTTTGATCTTCTCCTACCGTTTCGCTATAACACCAGCACCTTTCGCACTTTTTACCAGGTGCCCTGGTGATTAGCACTGTAATATCCGGAAATTCAACACCGGCATAAGCATCAAAAGAGAGCTCCTTATCTCCTTTTCCATGAACTATATCGGTTTTGGAAACGATAAATATGGTTTCTAACTGACCCTTAAAAGAAATCAAATAATCGTAAATTTCTTTATTAGTGGTATAAATATTTACCTGTGCCTCCAAAGAATTACCAATAAAGCCTTCTCCTCTTTTTATTTCTAGTGCCTTTAAAACATCTTTTCTGATTTTTAAAAGGTTATCCCATTTTTGTTCTAACTTTTTATCTCTATAATTGTCGTTCACTTCCGGCCAAGAAGTGAGAAAAACACTTTCCTCGCCTTTTTCAATTTCTCTCAAATACTGCCAAATTTCTTCTGCGGTAAAACTTAATACTGGAGCAATCATTTTAACTAAATCATTGATTATTTGATACAATACTGTCTGAGCTGCTCGGCGTTCTAGGGAATCGGAAAAGGCAGTGTAAAGTCTATCTTTAATAATGTCCAGATAAAATGAACTCAAATCGATAGCACAAAAGTTATGAATTTCGTGATAGAGAGAATGAAATTCGAATTGATTATAGCTTTCGTTAACTCTTTTCACTAAACTTTGAAAATTACTCAAGATTAAGCAGTCTAATTGGTCCAAATTATGATAAGAAACCATATCTGTCCGGGGATTAAAATCACTCAAATTTCCCAGTATAAAGCGGGCAGTATTTCTGATCCTCCGATATATTTCCACTAATTGATCTAATATTTTGGAAGAAATCCTGATATCCGTTCGGTAATCAGAAGAGGCTACCCATAACCTTAATATATCTGCTCCGTATTTTTCGATTATCTTCTGAGGAGCAATGACATTACCAATAGATTTAGACATTTTCCTACCTTCCGCATCCACAATAAAACCATGAGTTAGAACTGTTTTGTAAGGAGCTTTTTTAAAAGCAGCTACCGAGGTAAGTAACGAAGTTTGGAACCAACCTCTATGTTGGTCAGTCCCTTCTAAATACATTTCCGCCGGCCAGTGAAGTTCCTTTCTCTTCCTGAGTACTGCCGCATGGCTGCATCCAGAGTCAAACCACACGTCCATGATATCTTTCTCTTTTTCAAAATCTTTACCCTGGCAATGGGGACATTTATAATCTTCGGGTAAAATCTCCCTAGCAGACAAAGAAAACCAAGAATCCGATCCTTTTTCTAGGAATAATTTTTTAACCGAATTGACAGTTTCTTCATTGACTATAATTTCTTTGCATCCTTTACAGTAGAAAACCGGGATGGGTACTCCCCATACCCTTTGACGGGAAATACACCAGTCGGTTCTCGTCTCTACCATACCATATATTTTTTCTTTACCCCAGGTAGGAACAAATTGTACCCTTTCAATTTCTTTCAAGGTTAAATCACGAAAAGCTTTGATGTTTACAAACCATTGTTCGGTTGCCCGAAATACTACCGGTTTTTTACAGCGCCAACAATGGGGATAAGAATGCATTATTTTACTTACCTTCAATAAAGTTCCGTTCTCATCCAATTCTTCTATTATTGCTCTATTTCCTTCTTCATAAGTTAATCCTTTAAACTTTCCACCTTCCTGATTAAATTTTCCCTGACTATCCAGGGTAGTAAAGATAGGTATTTTATATTTTACTCCTATTTCGTAATCCTCCTGTCCGTGTCCTGGAGCAGTATGTACACATCCGCTCCCTTCATCTAATAAAACATGGTCACCCAAGATCAATATTGAGTCTCGATCAAAAATAGGATGCTTACATTTTATACCATCCAATAATTTACCGTTTGCTTTTCCGATAATCTGATAATCTGTAATATTAATTTCTTTCATTACTTTTTCTACTAGAGCGGAAGCTAACAAGAGATTCCCTGTTTCTGTTTTAACTAAACTGTACTCAATGTCCGGATTAAGAGCAACGGCCATGTTGCCGGGAATAGTCCAAGGAGTAGTAGTCCAGATAAGGACAAAATTATTTTCTTCTCCGTTCTCCGGAAATACTTTTTTTAAGCTATCCTTTACCAAGAATTTAACATATATGGAAGAGGATTGCTTGTTGTGATACTCTATCTCAGCTGCTGCCAAAGCTGTTTCACAATTAGCACACCAGTATACAGGTTTTAATCCCTTGTAGATATATCCTCGAGAAAACATCTTTTTAAATACCTCTATCTGTTCTGCTTCATAAGCAGGGTTAAGGGTTAGGTAAGGATTTTCCCATTCGCCCATTACTCCTAATCGTTTAAACTCTTCTCTTTGCACATTAATATAATGCTTAGCATATTCCGTGCATTTCTTTCTTAATTCAACCGGGTTTATCTCATTTAGGTCTACTTTCATTTCTTTGGTAACTTGAAACTCTATGGGCAAACCATGGGTATCCCATCCGGGTACATAACGAGCGTTATATCCTTTCATCGATTTATACTTGGGGATTATATCTTTCAATATCTTGTTATAAGCGGTCCCTATATGGATATTCCCATTGGCATAAGGTGGTCCATCGTGTAAGATGTATTTTTCCAGATTTTTCTTTTTTTCCAATACTTTATTATATATTTCCTGTGCTTCCCAAAAAGCTAATAATTTCGGTTCTTCCTGTGCCAGATTAGCTTTCATCTTAAATTTTGTTTTGGGTAAATTTAAGCTATCCTTGTAATCCATCTGAATCACTCCTCGTGCTTTATAATTTATCTAATATAATAAAAACCTCTTGCCGCATAAAAGGACAAGAGGTCAAAAGTTCTTGTGCTACCACCCAATTTTTATCATTAACTCACGATAATGAACTCAAAGAGTAAATTATATTTAAAAAAACAAATATACTCCGCTTTTTAACGATATTCACCGTTCCAATCTACTTTTTTGTCAACTTCAATTAGAAATATCGAGACGATTTTGGATAGAATTAATTTACAGGCTTCCACTGTCCCTGCTCGTTGTGAAATTGTATCTACCTACTCTTCCTCAAATTAACAAATCACTATTCTATTTTTTACTTAGTAATAATAACATATAAAATCATTTTATGTCAATCTATTCCCTATATCCTACCTCGTTAATCGTACTCTGACAAGAGATATAGAAATCAGTACAGGACAGAGCTTTTAAAGGAATCATTGTTCTCTGATGAATCCTATCAACTCACTCCAGGCTAATAAATATCAATTTATCAAATATTTTTTTCTATTTTATCTATAAAATCTTCCGGACTAATATCGTAAATCTTGATCAATTTATTTTTGCTGGTTTTCCCAGAAATAATTTCAATTTTTGATTTCGCTACACCAAAATACTTGGCCAAGTAGGCAATGCATTTTTTATTAGCTTTTCCTTCTACCGGCGGAGCAGTGATAGAAATTTTTAAAGCATTATTGTATACCCCGTCAATTTTATTCCGAGATGTGCCGGGAATAATTTTAACTTTAACGACAAGGTCATTACCCGTCATTTTAAAAAAGTCATGAATGTAGTTAATGTCGTGCTAATCTTCCTTTTCTTCAAGGTTATAATCTTCTGTTAGATTAAATCCTTCCAATTTTTCCGATCTCTCTCTGGGAATATTTTTTGCTTCCTTCTCTTTGGTCACTTCATCCTCTTCGAGCTTGTAATTTCCCTTTTCCTCAAAGTCCTCAGTTTCTAACATTTTTAAGTATAAATTTAACATTGATCTAAATTTTTCCTTAAAAATAAATTTATACCTTCGCAGGCTATCAATTTCATTTTTCAATAAGTCCTCCCTTTGAAAGACCTGTTGTTTTAACGCCTTTGCTTCCATCTTTGCTTTTTCTATGATTGCTTTTGCTTCATCTTCTACCCTGCTCTTCATTTCTTCGGCAGATTTTTGAGCATTAAGCAAAGCACTTCTTAGATTCTCTTCAATTTCACCAAATTCTTTCAATTTTTCTTGCATCTTTTCTATTTCTTCATTAAGTCTTACATTTTCATTAATTAATTCTTCATAATCTTTTACAATCTTATCTAAAAAATCATCTACTTCTTCTTCGTTGTAACCTCTGAATGATCTAGAAAATTCTTGTTGTTCAATATCCATTGGTGTAATTCTCATTCAATTATCCCCCTCGTTTAATATTATCGTTTCAGTTTATTTTTTCACTATATTAAAAAGCTATACTGACCAGTATATTAATTAGTGCCCTTTGTAGCAAGTTCAGTAAAAAAAAGACAATGATCGGTGAAAGGTCTAACCCTACCCCTCCCAAAGGCAATATAATCCTGAAAGGCGCTAAAACCGGCTCGGTAACTCTATAGATAAATCGAACCAGTGGATTATAAGGATCTATTGGAATCCAGGTTAAAAATATTCTCGCTAAAATTAAATAGCTGTAAATTCTGAAAAACAGGTTCACTATTTGAATCAGTAAAATCATGAATAATATTTTCCTTCCGCTTATTTATTTGTGTTTTTATTTAAATTAGTAGTTAATGAATCCCGAATATCCCTCTACCGATTCTAAGCATATTGGCACCTTCTTCAACAGCTATTTCAAAATCATCGGTCATCCCCATGGAAAGATAGTCCATTTTAATATTCTTTATATTTTTACCCTTTATTTCCTGGGATAATTCCCGAAGCTTTCTAAAATATGGACGAACTTTTTCTTTCATCTCTTCTATGGGCGCAATGGTCATTAAACCTCTAACTCTTATTCCGGAAAATTCAGAGATTTCTTTGAGAAAAGCTTCTACTTCTTCCGGTTTAATCCCATATTTAGTTTTTTCCCCGGAGACATTTACTTCAATTAAAATATTAGTGGTCTTCCCAAACTGCAAAGAACGTTTATCTATTTCTTTAGCTAATTTTATACTATCTACCGATTGAATACAATCAAAAATTTCTATAGCATATTTTACTTTATTGGTTTGCAGGTGTCCTATCAGATGCCACTCGGTATCGATAGTTAAAATATGATATTTTTCTTTGGCAGCCTGAACTTTATTTTCACCAATCATTCTTATGCCTGCGCTTATAGCCTCCTTTATTTGTCCTATAGAAGCAGTTTTAGTGACTGCTACCAACTTTATTTCCTCAGGATTTCTATCAGATTTTAAAGCTGCTTTTTTTATTTTTTCCTTAATTATTTCTAAATTACTTTTGATTACTTCCACCGATTATAACCTTTTTATATTTATTTTTAACGAATCAATTAAAGATCCTATCAACATACCTTTTATTTATTTTGAGATATTGTATTCTATGTTTTTTTATCATTATTAAAATAATTTTTCATTCTTTCTCCATCAACTATATATACTACCCGTTCGGCTAAATTGGTAGCATGGTCCGCAATCCGTTCAATATTATTTGAAATAAAAATCAAGTGAATTGCTCTGCTGATAGTACGTGGATCTTCCATCATGAAGGTCAAGAGTTCACGAAATATCTGATGATCCAGATCATCAACCGTCTTATCCCTAGCCCATATTTCTTTGGCTAACTCTACATCTCCTTCGAAATAAGCATTTAAGCTGTCTTTTAACATATTCTGAGCAATTTCAGCCATTCGAGGAATATCTATCAGTGGTTTTACCATTGATTTAGTGGAAAGATATTGACTGGATTTGGCAATGCTTACAGCATGATCCGCCACTCTTTCTAAATCAGATATGGTTTTGTAACCACAACCGATAATTCTTAAATTTTTGGCAATAGGGTGACGCAGAGCAATTAATTGCAAACATTGTTCTTCAATATCTAATTCCATTTTATCAATGATGTCATCATTTTCAATGACCTTTGCCGCCAAATCCAAATCCTGTTCAACTAAAGACCTGATAGACATATCAATTGCTTTTTCTACTAAATCAGCCATCTTAGTCAAACTGTCTCTTAAGCCGGTAAGCTCGTTATCGAAATAAATTTTTTTCTCTTTTTTCATCATAATTTTTTATCCTCTATATTTTATTGGTATCCAGGATTATACAAATAGCTCTCCAGTTAAGATAATTTTTAGCTGACCTATCAGCCAATTGCACTACTCAATTATCGAGGTAAGGAGCGAAATGACGAAGCAATCCAAATCTAGTAATTACTTCGCTTTCTATGGTTAATCGGCAAGATATAGCTATTTTCCATTCGTAATCCTAATTCTTGTATTCTATTTTTTTCTCTATGGTTCAATACATATTTCTTAAGTAAATACAATATGATACATTATTTTATGCTTAATATATCAAAAATAGCAATATTTTTCAATAATTTTATATTC
>Ga0209206_10000030_pt1 | contig 29117 bp, 28 predicted proteins | sample ZodSprsou2mmetaG_FD_185478 | JGI IMG/M metagenome (GOLD analysis project Ga0209206, IMG submission 185478) | Hot spring sediment microbial communities from Zodletone spring, Oklahoma to study Microbial Dark Matter (Phase II) - Zodletone Spring... ...
TAAATATAGTGCATCAAGCCATTCCTTTTTTACCATTAGTGGTGGATAATATAGATTTATTACCTATTGGCATAGCGATCGTATTATTAGGAAGTTTGGTAGGAATTTTAGGTAGTATATTTTCGGTAGGGAAATATTTGAATGCATGAAAAGAAATTAGATCTAATAAAAAAGAAAATATTTTTTATGGTAATATTAATTTTAATCTTCACCTTGTTGATTATATTTTTAAGTTATAGTGATAGTAATGGAGATTACAGTCAAAAGATAAATGAGGAAAACCAGAGATTAGAAAAAATAGAACAACAGATCAAGAATGTTAAAAATGAAATTAATAATTTGCAAAAAAAGGAAATTAGTTATCTAGAGACACTTCCTAAAATAGAAAAGCTTTTACAAGATGCAGAAAAAGAATTACAAACTATCGAAAAGGATTTGGAATTTGCCCAAAAAGAGATAATAGCGACCGAAAAAGAAGCGGTTATTGAGAAAGAGAAGTTAAAAGAAAAGACCAAGCTATTAGAAAGCAGATTAAGGGAGATATACAAACATCGCTTAACAGGTTATCTGGAAATTCTATTTAACAGTGAAAGTTTTTCTGATTTTCTTACTCGTTTTAGATATATTAAAAATATTTTGTCTTTAGATGCCGAGGTAATCCGGGATATTCGACAGCAGATGAAAAAAATAGAAGAGAATAAAATAAAACTGGAAAACAGGGAAGCAATTTTAAATTTGTTAAAACAAGAAGTAGAGAAAGAGAAAGAAAATATTGAATTTTCTATTCAAGCTAAAAAGTCCATTATTAACAAGTTAGATTCTCAAAAAGAAACCTATTTAAAATCTTTAAAAGAGCTAGAGCAATCTTCTCAAGATATAAAAAATATAATAGAAAAAATTTATAAACAGCAAGAAGAGGATTCCAAGAAAACCTCTCAGAACGAAGTGCCCACAATAATACTTCAGCCTAAGAAGGGAATTTTAGCTTTACCTATCCAGGGCAAATTAATTTCTGAATACGGAAGACAAAAAAATACTGATTATAATACTGATACTTTTAATTCCGGAATAGATATCAGCGTACCTCTCGGACAGGTAGTTCATGCAGCAGGTTCAGGAGAAGTAATTTATACTGGAAATATAAAAGGATATGGACAGATAATAATTATTGATCATGGAGGAAGAGTGACTACTCTATATGCTCATCTTTCTAAAATTTTAATAAATATTGGAGATAAAGTAAAAAAGGGACAGTCTATAGCTCAAGCCGGTGATAGTGGCGGAGTTTCTTCCACTAGGCTACATTTTGAAGTCAGGGTAGAGGGCAAACCTACTGATCCTATGAACTGGTTATAAACATAAACATTCTAAAAATTGGACGGTGAAAATTTTGATAAATATTAAAAGAAAAAGAATAGTTACTTTAATTTCGATTTTTGTGTTAATTTCCATAATTGGCGGATTCCTGTTTTATAATGTTAGAGCAAACGGTAAAAACAATGAAGAGAAGTTGTTTGACAATTTAGAGCCTTTCTTTGAAGCTTTAAATTTAGTCAGGTTTGAATACGTAAAGAAAGACATAGATCTAGATCTGGTTATTCAAGGAGCTATAAAAGGGATGCTAAAAACGCTTGATGACCCCTATACTCGTTTTATGGACCCGCAAGCACTTAAAAGAGAGCAGGAAGATATGTTTTTAGGTCGTTTTGGAGGATTAGGGATAATTATCTCTATAAAAGATGATCAATTAACTATAATTTCTCCCATTGAAGATACTCCAGCTGATAGAGCCGGAATAAAACCAGGAGACAAAATAATAGAGATTGATGGAAAATCAACTGAAGGAATGGGGTTAGATGAAGCAGTGAATATTTTAAGGGGGGAGAAAGGAACTGAAATAACTATTGGAATCAAGAGAGAAAAGGTAGAAGAAATTTTTGAAATTCCCATAATCCGGGATATAATCGAGGTCACAGCAGTAAAAAAGGAAACGATGGGTAAGTATGATAACCTTGCCTATATCCGAATTTCTACTTTTAATGTGAACACCGAACCTGAGTTAAGAGAAGCCTTAAATAAATTTAAAGAAGATAGTAATATTCAGGGGATTATTCTCGATTTGCGCAATAATCCAGGAGGATTATTAGATAGTGCAATAGAGGTAACCAGCAAATTCATAAAAGAAGGACCGATTGTTCACATCAAAGATAGAGATGGAATAGTAGCTACGATAGAATCAAGGGGGAACGAATACCCAGAATGGCCTTTATTCGTGTTAGTTAACGAGGGAAGTGCCAGTGCTTCTGAAATTGTAGCAGGGGCAATTCAAGATTCCGGAAGAGGTAAGTTGTTGGGAGAAAAAACATTTGGCAAGGGCGTAGTACAACAAGTATTTAATCTGTATAATGGCTCGGGAGTTGCTATTACTACATCTGAATATTTTACCCCTAGTGAGCGTTCAATTAATCATATTGGGATTGAACCGGATATATTAATAGAACCAGTAGAAGATGATGAACAGGACATGCAATTGAATAAAGCTATACAGTTATTGGAAGAAGAATTAAGATCGTCGTAAGTGAATAATGAATAGTTTTAGTTAGAAAGATAAAGAAGAAAAGACAAATAACTAACCAACCAAATTGAAAAGGATTTTATTTTGAAAAAGAATCAAAGAGAAATGATAAACATTATTGCATTGATAGTTATTTTAATTATTGCCTTTAATATTTCTAATTTATTTCATAAATCTATTGAGGAGGAAAGCGGCCTTCTTAACATATCTAGTGCCGACCTCCCACCTATCCATGAAATAGAGTTAGAATCAAAGATAGTCGAAAATGTTACTTATGATAGTGAACAATATGCAGATTTGATCATTAATGATTTAGCCTCTTCCGAGGAAGAGATACGCATTTCTCCTAAAGTAGCTTTTATAATAGATGATTTAGGATATGAAACAGACGTAGCCAAGAAAATGATAGAATTGGAATTTCCAGTAACCTTATCTATCTTACCTTTTCTTCAGTATTCTGATTTTATTGCTGAAGAAGGTAGGAAAAATAATAAGGAAATTATCTTGCATCTACCCATGGAGCCTAGTAACACTACTGCTAATCCCGGACCCGGCGCTATTAAGTCCTATATGTCGGAAGAAGAAATTAGACAATCTGTCCGCAAATCTATTTTAGATTTCCCTTATATTATAGGGGTTAATAATCATATGGGCTCAAAGATTACCGAAAACAGAAAACTCATGGAAACAGTTTTGGAAGAAATTAAAGAATATAATTTATTTTTTATAGATAGCATGACTACCAAGGACTCTATTGCCTATATAGTAGCACAAGAGATGGGAATAAAGTCTTCGGTAAGGTCGGTATTTTTGGATAATGAGAACGATATGGAATATATTAAAGGACAGATGTTGAATGTTCAAGAGATTGCTTTAAAAAAAGGAGAAGCCATTGCCATCGGTCATAGCCGTATAAACACCTTTTATGTTTTAAAGAGGATGTTCCCTGAATTAGTTAAGGTAGGTATAGAAATAGTCCCGGTCTCAAAATTAGTTAAATAAGAATTTTAGCCCTAACTTGTCTAGTCAGATTATTAGAAGGGTAAGTATTTATAGGACTGACGTTTCGCCTGTCCCAATTTCTAATTGATTGACAATTGTGTTATCAATTCTTTTGTATTATAATAATCTTGTTTAATATAAAAAATAACGTGTTTAGTGGTGATGATTGGTAGAAAAGAATAATTAATAATAAGAATATTATGTTCCACAAAATTAACGGGAATAATAGAAATCCTATTCTTGGTGAAATACTATATACTCTAACAACCATTCACTAAAAACTGATTAAGGGTGGAAAAAGAATGGAAAACAAAAAAATACGGGTAAGGTTTGCTCCCAGTCCAACTGGATATCTGCATATTGGTGGAGCCCGGACGGCTTTATTTAATTGGCTTTATGCCAGACATTATAATGGGACTTTTATTTTACGTATAGAGGATACCGACCAAATAAGGTCGACCGAAGAAGCAGTAAATGTGATACTAGAAGGCATGAAATGGTTGGGTTTAGATTGGGATGAAGGTCCTGGAAGAAATGGGGAATACGGTCCCTATTATCAGATGAAACGCTTACACATATATCGTGAATATACGGAAAAACTTTTAAAAGATAAAAAAGCATATCCTTGTTATTGTTCTAGAGAAGAGCTGACTAAAAGCAGAGAAAAACAGGTAAAGGAAAATAAATCTCTTAAGTATGATAGGCATTGTTTTAACCTTAGTGAAGAGGAAAGGAAGAGATATGAAGCAGAAGGTAGGAAACCGGTAATAAGACTTAAAATTCCCGCCAAAGAAATTGTTTTTGATGACCTATTAAGAGGGAAAGTGACTTTTGACGGTGAGTTGTTAAGTGATTTTGTAATTATGAAATCAGACGGAATTCCTACTTATAATTATGCAGTAGTTATTGATGACGCCTTAATGAGGATTAGTCACATTATGAGAGGAGATGACCATATTTCTAATACACCTAAGCAGATTGTAATATATGAAGCATTGGAATTTGATTTACCAGAATTTGCTCATATTCCTATGATTATGGGGCAAGATCACACCAGGTTGAGTAAGCGTCATGGAGCAACTTCGGTTATGGAATATAAAAAAATGGGTTATATCCCTGGCGCGGTAGTGAATTATATTACTCATTTGGGCTGGTCTTCTGGTGACGAAAGGGAGATATTCACCAAAGAAGAATTAATTAAAGAGTTTAGTTTGGAAAAAATTTCCAGACACGCTGCGGTTTTTAACATAGAAAAATTAAACTGGTTTAATAGTGAGTATTTAAAGAAGGAACCAATCGATTCCTTAACCGATATGCTTATTCCCTTTCTTGAAGAGGCCAATTATATCGAAAGTAAAAAAAATCTTTCTTCGGAAAAATATGATTATATAAAAAAAGTATTAAAACTATTGCAGGAAAGAATTAAAAATTTTTCTCAGTTTATCGAATATGCGGATTATTTTTTTGTGGATAAAATAAATATTGAACCTCAGGCTTTTGATAGCGTACTAAATAAAGAAGGTGTATCAGATATTTTACAAGCCTTAAGGGTAAAGCTTTTTACCCTTAGATGTTGGGATGAAGGAAATATTGAAAATGCAGTAAGAGAAGTTGCCTCTTCTTTACAAATAAAGGGCGGTCAAATAATTCATCCCACTAGGGTTGCTCTTAGCGGAAAAAAAGTAGGTCCTGGCTTGTTTGAATTAATGGTAGTATTAGGTCAAGATAAAACAGCCAAACGCTTAAAAGAAGCAATAGAAAAAATAGAAGAGGTGAAGAAAAATAATTAATTAGACTTTTCAAATAATCAGATTTAGTATAAAATGACGAAAAGAAAAGATTATTGTAGAGTTGAGGGATCGTCTAGTGGTAGGACACCAGACTCTGGATCTGGGAGCGGTGGTTCGAGCCCACCTCCCTCAGCCATTTTTGTTATTTTACTGGATATCTGGTTAGCTGGCAAATCGGTAAATAGGTTCCGGCGCAATCGAATAGTGGTTAATTCAGCTGGCTCTCAATCAGCAAACGGGGGTTCAATTCCCCCTTGCGCCACCATTTTTTTAGGTGAAATATAGATTTATTTTGAGCAGGAACTACCTACCTGCTTTTTTTAGTTGCTATAGCTAATTCACCAAAGAGAATTAAAATAATGAAATTGATAAAGTAAAAGAGGCTAAAAGTGAAAGATAACGAAATATTTTTAAGTAGAGAAGGATTAGAGAATTTAAGAGAAGAAATAAAGCACTTAGAAGGTGCAAAAAGAAAAGAGATACAAGAAGATATTAGCCGGGCATTAGAATTCGGAGATATTACCGAGAATGCAGAATATAACCTTGCTTTGGAAGCTCAACGTATGAATGAAATAAGCATTGTTAGATTAAAGCAGAAGCTAAGCCGGGCAAAAGTAGTAAAAAAAGACCCCCCTTCAGGAGAGATTGGTATTGGCTCTATCCTAAAGCTTTTAAATTTAGATTCCGGAGAAGAAATTGAATATACATTTGTAACGGATGATCAAATAGATTTTGCTCATAATAAGATATCGATCAGTTCTCCCTTGGGAAAGGCATTTTTAAATCACCGGGAAGGAGAAAGAGTTGAGATTGAAGTTCCTATCGGAATTTTAAGGTTTAAAATACTAAAAATTATTTAATGAAAACTAAAATATTAATAATAGATCCCAAGAGAATAGATTTTACTAAAATAAAAAAGGCTGCTGAGGAAATAAAAAAAGGTAATTTAGTAGCTTTTCCTACTGAAACAGTTTATGGATTAGGAGCGGATGGCCTGAACGAGAAAGCGGTGGCGAAAATATTTCATGCCAAAGGAAGACCATTTAATGATCCTTTAATTGCTCATATTGCCGATATAAAAGAATTGTATAAATTGTCCAAGCATGTCCCCCCGATTGCCTTAAAATTAGCCAAAACATTTTGGCCTGGTCCTCTAACCTTAATCCTAAAAAAGTCTGAATTGGTTGCTGATATTGTTACCGCTGGTTTAGATACCATTGCAATTAGGATACCGGCGAACGATATCGCTTTAAGTTTAATTAGGGAAGCTAAAACTCCTATTGTTGCTCCCAGCGCTAATCTTTTTGGGAGGACAAGTCCGACCAATGCTCAACATGTAGCCGATGATTTAGGGGGAAAAATAGACATGATCATTAACGGAGGCAAAACTAAAGTAGGGGTAGAATCTACTGTTTTAGATATAACTGTTGAACCTGCCCAGGTATTAAGGGCAGGGGGGATATCGATAGAAAAATTAAAAGAAATCATTGAACAGGTAAAAATAAGTATGGAGATAGAAGAAGGTTTTCGCTCTCCGGGGATGCTAAACAGTCATTATTCTCCTCAAGCAAAACTAATTTTAGTAGAAGAAAAAGAGGAAGGCGAAATAGAAGAAGTTCGTCAGCTGGCTTCTGAGTATAAAGCAAAAGGATTTAAAGTAGGGATAATGGCAAAAGGAGAAAATCAAAATGAATATAATGGATTTAAGGTTAAGGTAATAGGCAAGAGCGCTGAATTAGAGAGATGTGCGGCAAATCTCTTTGCTATTTTAAGAAATTTTGATAAAGAAGGATATGAAATTATTATTGCTGAAGGATTAGAAGAACAGGGTTTGGGGTTAGCTATAATGGAGAGATTAAGAAAAGCAGCAGCTCCCAAATAAATATTAAAAATCATTGTAAAATAATTTGACAGAAAAGAAAGGTTATGCTAATATTTTAAAAAATGTTAAGGAGTAAGTAAGGTGGCAATAAATAATAAACTTGCTAAATTGATAAGTTTCTTTAATTATTATTTTTATTACTATTATTCCACCGATGTTTATGCCTTAGCATCTTAAAAGGTAAACAATAAGATATCATAGGCATAGACATCGGTTTTATGCCTATGATATCTTTATATATTTTTATATAAAGGTCATAGGTTATTTAATTCCTATGACCTTTTTTATTTTATAAGAATAGTTGTTTAAAAAGTGTAGGAACTCCATTGATCGAATAGAAAAACAAGAGAAATGTTATTGCACACTTTAATATGGTAGGCGGAGTAATATCAAATCGTATCAATGGGCTGTCCTCTAACAAGAAAAGAGGTGAGAGTATGTTAGTAAGAGGAATAAGAGGTGCTATAACGGGAAAGAGTAATACTAAAGAAGAAATTATAACAATCACCAAAGAATTGCTAATTGCCTTACAGAGAGAAAATCATTTTAAGATTGAAGAAATAGTAAGTGTGTTTTTCAGTGCCACTTCTGATTTAAATGCAGCTTTTCCAGCTCAAGCAGCACGAGAATTAGGCTGGGACCAAGTTCCCCTTTTTGATATGCAAGAAATCGAAGTCCCAGAGAGCTTGCCCAAATGTATTCGAATATTAATCCAGGTAAATTGCCAAAAAAGCCAGAGAGAAATAAAGCACTGTTATTTAAGGGGAGCAGAAATATTAAGAAAAGATTTAGTTAAAAAGAACCTCAATTTAAAGGAGAGTGATTCCAAGTGATTATAGTGATAAATGGCCAAACCAGCGAGTTTCATATAGAAAAAGTAGTGCAGAAGCTACGTGAAATGGGACATGAAGTACACATCTCTCGGGGAGAAAAACAGATTGTTTTAGGAGTAATAGGTGATGTAGAAAATTTAAATTCAGTTCCTCTTTACGCCTATGACGGTGTAGAGGAAATTATTCCCATTGCAAAACCCTATAAGTTGGCAAGTAGGGAGTTTAAAAGTTTTGATACTATTGTAAAAATAAAGGACGTAATTATAGGCAGCAAAGAGGTGATAGTAATGGCTGGACCATGTGTGGTTGAAAATAAAAAACAGATATTTGAGACAGCAAAACAAGTAAAAGCTGCCGGGGCAAAGATATTAAGGGGAGGAGCCTTTAAACCTCGTACATCCCCTTATAGTTTTCAGGGGTTGGAGGAAGAAGGTTTGAAGTTATTAGCTCAGGCGGGAGAGGAGGCAGGTTTACTAGTTGTAACTGAAGTGATGTCAGTTAACCAGATAGAATTAGTAGGTAAGTATACCGATATATTTCAAGTAGGTACTCGTAATATGCAGAATTTTATATTATTAAAAGAATTGGGTAAAATTAAAAAACCAATATTATTAAAAAGAGGAATGTCAGCTACTATAGAGGAGCTACTATTATCAGCAGAATATATTTTATCTCAAGGGAATTATGAAGTGATATTATGTGAGCGAGGAATTCGAACTTTTGAAAACTATACCCGCAACACTTTGGATTTAAGCGCAATCCCCGCATTAAAGAGGTTAAGCCATTTGCCGGTAATTGTAGATCCCAGCCATGCTACCGGGAAGTGGAGATTGGTAAGCGCAATGTCTAAAGCTGCTATAGCTGCAGGAGTGGATGGCTTGCTTATCGAAGTTCATCCTGACCCCAAAAATTCATTTAGCGATGGAGCTCAGACCTTAAAAATAGCTACTTTTGCTCAGTTGATGAGAGAACTTAAACCTATAGCTCAAGCAGTAGGTCGAGAATTGAGTGCACCTATTGAAAAAGATTTAGAGAGGATGAAAAATTAAATGGAGCTTGTTTTAGAAAAAGTAAACAAATTAAAAGGGAATATATTTGTTCCGGGAGATAAATCAATATCTCACCGTTCTCTAATTTTAGGTTCTATTGCTCAAGGAGAAACTCGAGTATACAATTTATTAAATTCCTTAGATTGCCAGAGCACCTTAGAATGTATGCAATCCTTAGGAGTGAAAATAGATTTGGATATAAATAATTCTGTTCATATTGAGGGAAAAGGACTATATGGATTACAAGAACCAAAAATTATCCTTGACGTGGGGAACTCAGGAACGAGTATTCGTCTTTTAACCGGATTACTTAGCGGACAAAATTTTTACTCTGTTTTAAATGGCGATAATTCAATTAGGAAAAGACCCATGAAAAGAGTAGTACAGCCTCTTCGCTTGATGGGTGCAGATATTTGGGGGAGAGAAGAGGGTCATTTTGCTCCTTTAAGTATTAAGGGAAATAAACTTAACCATTTTCAATATACTTTACCAGTTGCCAGTGCTCAGGTGAAATCAGCTCTTCTGTTGGCTGGTCTTTATACTAGTGGGGAAACAGTAATTAGAGAACCTCTTTCCACCCGGGATCACACCGAAAGGATGTTAGAAATTATGCGGGCAGATATAAAGATTTCGTCTTCAGAAATTAAAATAAAAGGTGGAAAGGAATTAAGGAGTACTGATATTTTTATCCCCGGTGATATTTCTTCCGCGGCTTATTTCCTAGCAGCTGCTGGATTAATAAGAAATTCTAAAATTACAATCAATCAAGTAGGGGTTAATCCAACCAGGACGGGAATCATTGAAATTTTTAAAAAAATGGGGACAAAGATTGATATCTTAAATTATCAGATACAATCTAATGAACCTCGCGCAGATTTAATAGTAGAATGTTCAAAATTAAAAGGTGTAGGGATTAAAAAAGAAAGTATTCCTTTTTTAATCGATGAATTACCTCTTATTGCGGTAATAGCAACTCAGGCATATGGAAAAACATTGGTAAGCGGAGCGAGAGAACTAAGAGTAAAAGAGTCTGACCGGATACAAGCTATCGTTAGTGAACTAAAAAAAATGGGAGCCGATATTCATGAAAAAGAAGATGGCTTTATGGTAAATGGTCCCACAAGATTGAAGGGAGCAGTCTGTGAAAGTTATAATGATCACCGAATTGCTATGTCCTTAGCAGTTGCCGCCCTATTGGCTGAAGGTAAAACTGTGATAAGAAATTCAGAATGTATAAATATTTCTTTTCCCAGATTCGAAAAAATTTTACAGGATTTAATTGATTGGTAATCGTTATATTGAAGAAAGTATAAGTAATTACTATCAAAAATTAAGAGGGGAATGCAAATGAAAAAAGAAATAAATGGAAAGACTGAAATAATAGGCGTAGTTGGAAAGAATATAGAAAATAGTCTTTCCCCACTTATTCATAACCAGATAATAGATAGATATTCTTTAAATTTTTGTTATCTGCCTTTTCAAGTAGCAGAAATCAATTTGGGTAACGCTATCCAAGGGATAAGTGCTTTAAATATAAAAGGTGTAAATGTTACTTTTCCCTATAAAGAGAAAGTAATTAAATTTTTAGATAAAGTGGAAGAATCAGCTCGAAGGATTGGGGCGATAAATACAATTGTCAATGATAAAGGGAATCTTACAGGTTACAATACCGATGTAATTGGTTTCAAGAAGAGCCTGCAGGAAGAAGGAAAATCTACAGTAAAAGGGAAGAAAGCAATTATTTTAGGAGCGGGAGGAGCTGCCCGTGGAGTGATTTACGCCCTTCTAGAGGAAAAAATTGAAGAGATAACTATCTTCAATCGAACTTTAGAAAGAGCTAAGAAGATCAAACAAGATTTTTCTAACTTTTTTCCCAAGAGCTGTATTAGAGCATTTTCCTTAGAAGAAGAAAATATAAAAGATAAAATAAGAAGAGCTCATTTTCTGGTTAATACTACTTCTTTTGGAATACCCCCTCAAATTGATAAAACACCTTTACCAAATGAAAAATTATTTCATCCCAACCTCTTAGTTTATGACCTTATTTATCATCCCACCAAAACTCTTTTTTTAAGACAAGCAGAGCAGGCGGGAGCAAAAATAATGAACGGTTTACCGATGTTGGTCTATCAAGGGATAGAAAGTTTCTTTCTTTGGACTGGTATTAAAGTAGAAGGGAAAGAAGTTATAGAAATGATTAGAAAAATTGAATTTTTACAAAATATTGACGACCAACAGATAACGACTATTTAAGAAGGGAGAAAATTTAACATGCTAAGGTTTCTTGATGCGGGAGAATCTCATGGCAAATGTTTGTTGGGAATAATAGAGGGCTTACCGGCAGGATTTTGCATAAACCAAGAAAAGATCAATATTAATCTGGCTAGGCGACAAGGAGGTTATGGTAGAGGAAATAGGATGAAGATTGAAAAGGATCGAGTTGAAATATTATCGGGATTAGTAGAAGGAAAGACCATAGGAAGCCCCCTTGGTCTATTGATAAAAAATAAAGACTGGGAAAATTGGCAAGACAAAAAAATTCCTTCTTTAAGCATTCCCCGGCCAGGTCATGCAGATTTTGCCGGAGCAATAAAATATGGATTTAAAGATGTGAGGAAAGTCTTAGAGAGAGCCAGTGCTCGACAGACGGCTATGAGAGTAGCAATAGGTTCAATAGCACAACAATTTTTGGAAGAATTTAATTTAAATATTTATAGTTATACATTACAGATAGGTCAGATAAAAGCATCGAGGACTACTACTTTTAATCCCAAGATTAGAGCTGAAATTGATAAATCACCTGTATATTGCATAGATGAGAAAGCATCAACCGGAATGTGCAGAGAAATTGACCGTACTCGGGAAACAGAAGATACTTTAGGGGGAGTATTTGAGGTAGTAGCCACCGGCGTTCCAATCGGTTTAGGAAGTTATGTCCAATGGGATAGACGTTTAGACGCTCATTTAGCTTCAGCTCTTATGAGTATTCCAGGAGTAAAGGCAGTAGAGATCGGTGAAGGAATAAAGATTTCAGGGGAAAAAGGTTCGGATGTTCATGATGAAATTTTTACTAAGATAGAAACAAGAAAAAAATTCTGCCGCTATTACCGAAAGACTAATCGAGCTGGTGGCATTGAGGGCGGAGTGACCAATGGAGAAGAAGTTATAATTAGAGCTTATATTAAACCCATACCTACTTTGATTAATCCCCTTTATTCTGTTGATTTTTCCAGCAAAAAGGAAACAAAAGCATTATATCAAAGATCTGATATCTGTATTGTCCCTGCGGCCAGTATAGTGGGAGAGGCAGTAACTGCTTGGGAAATAGCGATTGCTTTTTTAGAGAAATTTAGCAGTGATTCTTTAGGGGAAATAAAAGAGAATTATGAAAATTATAAGGAGCGACTCCAAGAGGTATGAGAAAAAATATCATTATTACCGGATTTATGGGAACCGGCAAGAGTGTTACAGCTAAAGAATTAGCTCAAAGATTAGAAATGGAATTTATAGATATGGACCGGGTAATTGAAGAACGCCAGGGGGCGAGCATCGCGGATATTTTTGATAGATATGGGGAAAAATATTTTCGAGAACAAGAGAATATATTAGTAAGAGAACTTTCTCTACAAGAAAATTTAGTTATTGCTACTGGTGGAGGTACATTTCTTAATCTGGATAATATTAAAACAATGAATCAAGAGGGGAAGGTAATTTGTCTTTATGCTACCCCACAGGCTCTTTATAGTCGCTTAGAGAAAAAGAATAATCGTCCACTCATAAAAGGAGATAATCTTTTAAACAAAATAAATCATTTATTAGAAAGGAGAAAGAAAATATACGAAAGTTTCGATTATAAGATTAATACTTCTAATCTTAGCGTTCAGGAAGTCGTAGATAAAATAGTTACACTTTTGAAATTGGAAAGGTGAATAAGTGAAAGAAATAAAAGTAAAAATTATAGAAGATAAAGAATATAGAGTAATTATAAAAAGAGGGATTCTCAGCAATTTAACTGATCATTTATCGGGAATAATAAAAAATAAAAAGGTTATTGTAATTACTAATCCTTTGGTACATGATCTATATGGAACTAAACTATTATCCGTTTTGAAAAAGGGTCAATTTAACTATGATTTAATAGAAATACCTGATGGAGAAAAATACAAGTCTCTATCTACCGCAAATTATCTCTATGATGAATTATTAAAAAAGAAAGTAGACCGAACCACAGCTCTTATTGCTTTGGGAGGAGGAGTAATAGGAGATTTAGTTGGATTCGTAGCTTCTACCTATATAAGAGGCCTACCTTTAGTACATATTCCTACTACTCTTTTATCTCAGGTAGATAGCAGTATTGGGGGAAAAGTTGCAGTTGATCATCCTTTAGCTAAAAATATTATTGGGGGCTTTTATCAACCAAAGGCAGTTTATGCCGACCCTGAAGTTTTGCAGACCCTATCAGATAAGGAAATAAAAAATGGAATTGTAGAGGCTATAAAGATTGCAGTTATTAAATCTCCAACTTTCTTTAAATGGTTTGAAAGAAGTATTGATCAGCTATTTAAAAAAAGGGAAGACTTGCTATGTAAACTGGTTAAAGAAGCTGTTTCTCTAAAAGTAGAAATAGTTTTGCAAGATCCCTGGGAAAACGGGTTACGCAAAATACTTAATTTTGGTCATAGTATTGGACATGCCCTGGAAGCAAGATCAGGATATCAAGGTTTAAGTCATGGTGAGGCAGTAGCTTTAGGTATGCTAATCGAGACTAAAATAGCTAGGAATAGAGGGATGTGTTCGGAAGAGTTTAAAGAAAAAATTAGTAAAATACTGTCATTTCTAGGAAAATACGAATCAATATTTGAATATATTAAAAAAATAGACTACAAACAGTTCTGGGAAACCCTAACTTTAGATAAAAAAAACTATTCAGGCCATATGACATTTATTTTACCGAAAGATATAGGGAAAGTGTGTTTAATTGATAATATTACTAAAGAAGAAGTAATGAAAAGTATAGAAGAAATAAAAAAGGAGTGAAGATTATGTTAAAGATAGGAATAATTAATGGACCAAATTTGAATATGCTGGGAAAAAGGGATCAAAAAATTTACGGAAATTTAACCTTAGAAGAAATGAATCATAAAATTGAATCCTTTGCCAAAGAGGAAGATATTGAACTAACAATAAAACAGTCAAATTCTGAGGGAGAGATTATTGATTCTATTCAGTATTTTTCTTCCCAAGTAGATGGTTTAATTATTAATCCGGCAGCTTATACCCATTATAGTTATGCGATTGCCGATGCTCTTAGAGACTGTTCGATTCCCACAATTGAAGTTCATCTTTCTGATATATTTTCTCGAGAAGACTTTCGGAGGAAATCAGTTACAGCTTCTGCTTGCACGGAACAGATTGCTGGATTTGGATATCAGAGTTATATTCTTGCGATATATGCTCTTAAGGATTTAGTAAAGAACAAACAAGGAAAAAAATAAATAAAAAATATTAGTTTATAATTTTGAAATGCCTTAATGACAAAATAATCTCTATATCAAATGTCTAAGCTCGATTTATCAAACCCTAAATATTCTCTATAGAAAGGAGAAAACAAAATGGAAGAAGAAAGTGACTTTAATATTCACATGATAAGTATTATTGGTGTAGGCCTAATCGGTGGATCATTGGGATTGGCTTTAAAAAAAAAGAAGCCGAATTTCAAAATTATGGGAATAGATAAACCAGGAATAATCGATAGAGCACTTGCCCGAGGCGCTATTGATGAAGGGGCAATCAATCTCGAAGAAGGATTAAAAAAAGCAGATGTAGTAATTTTATCCACTCCAGTAAAAACAATTTTAGACTTATTGACCCAAATTAATCCCTTTCTTAAGAGAGGATGTCTGGTAACTGATACAGGCAGTACCAAAAGACAAGTAGTAGAAAAAGCTACTGAAGTATTATCTAAAGATGTTTTCTTTATTGGTGGACACCCCATGGCCGGCTCTGAAAAATATAGTATAGAGGAAGCTAATTCTCAACTCTTTAATGATAAAACCTATATCTTAACTCCTACGAATAAAAATAATTTAATTGCGCAGAAGAGAATGTTTTTATTGATCAAAACGATCGGTGCAAAAAAATTAATATTAGATCCTCAAGAACATGACAAAATTATCGCTGCAATAAGTCATTTACCTCAAATTTTAGCAGTTTCTCTCACCAACATGATAAGCAAGCTTATTCAAGAAGAAAATGACCAACATTATTTTAAAGTAATAGGAGGAGGGTTTAAAGATATGACTAGAATAGCTTCTAGTCCTTACAAAATGTGGGAGGATATTTGTCAAACCAATAAAGAAAATATTTTAAGTTCTATACAGGAATTTAGAAATTATCTTGAAGCAATAGAAGAAAAACTCAAAAATGATCCAGGCAGTTTGAAAGAAGAATTCCAAAAAGCAAGCAAGTTAAGAGAAACTCTTTAAATTAAAAATTTTCTACCTACCAAAAATCTACCTAATAACTTTTTGACAAGGATATTATATTTATGTTAAAATATAAAAAAGTGATATATCAATGATATAACTATGTTATTACAAGAAAATATTATTTGAACGAGGTGAGAGAAATAGAGAAAGAATTTCTAAGTGAAAAGGCATATAGATTAATTAAGAATAAAGTTAGCGTTTCTAACGATCAACATATTAGCATAAGAAAAATATCTAAAGAATTTAATATAGGATATTCCCCAATAAGAGAAGCATGTCAACGTTTGCATCGAGAAGGATTACTAGAAGGCTTAGCGGGAGTAGGTTATTTCATTCCCCAAATGGAAATGAAAAGTATTATTGAAATATTTGAAGTCCGTAAAATTTTAGAAAAACATGTTTTTAAAGAAATTTTTGACTCCTTAACCGACGAACATTTAACCGCTCTTTCAGATTATACTGCAAAAGAAATTATTTCTCTAAAACAAAAAGATATTAAAGGTTTTCATAAATATGATAAAAAATATCATATGTTATTTTTTGAAATATACAATAATTCAGTTTTACTAAATCTAATGAAAAATGTTATGGATAAATATTTTATTTGTTCTTATAAAACTTTTAATAGTATTCGCAAAAAAGGAAACGTTGATGCGATTGAAGAACACGAGAGCATCATTAATTATATAAAACAGAAAAACAAACAAAAAGCAGTTTTAGAATTAACAAGACACATTCGTAATAGTGAAGAAAGAATAAAAAAGGGATATTACCATCGGTAATAGAAAATTTCTTTACTATTATTTGATACTAATTATAGAGTAAATAATCCTATGAAATTTCAAATCTATATCAAAGGAGATGTGCTAAATGATACATGTGATAACTAAAATAAAAAGACCACCAAAAGATTTAGTTGAACAGTTTAAATCAATTGCTGTTGCAACAGTTTATGAAGCTTCGAGTAGAAAAGGATTTATAAACCCTAAAATTAAGCCGATATTTAGAGGGATGAAATTGTGCGGTCCGGCCTTTACAGTCCAAACTGCTCCAGGAGACAACATAATGTTACACAAAGCTTTAGAAAAAGCACAAGAAGGAGATATTATAGTAGCAACAGTTGGTGATGAGTATGAATATGGATATTGGGGCGATTTAATGGCTATTCAAGCTAAAACAAAAAAAATAGGTGGGTTAGCAATTGACGGGTGTGTTAGAGATTCTGAGGAGATTATCGAAATGGGATTTCCCATATTTTCTAGAGGGGTAGCTATCCGAGGAACAGTAAAAGCATCTTTGGGACTTATAAATTACCCAATAAATTTTGGTGGAACAACAGTTAATCCTGGAGATCTCATTTTGGGCGATGATGATGGAATGGTTTGTGTTAAACTTCAGGATTGCATCGAAATATTAGCTAAATCTAAAGAAAGGGTACAAAAAGAAGAAGTAAAAGCAAAAGCTCTTATGAGTGGAATAAGTAGTGTAGAGTATAACCGTTTAGATAAAATTTTCGAATCTTTGAATTTAAGAGAGGAATAGTGCTGTCATGATCACTGAAAAAGAATTGAAAAAAATTGCAACGGAAATATTAAAACTTTACGGAGAAAACGAAAATAGTGCATCATTAGCTGCTGATTGCTTGGTTAAGGCTGACATGCGGGGAATTTTTACCCATGGCACTTATCTATTAATTCCTATGCATGATAGAATCAAAGCCGGTATGTTACAAATTCCCACAAAAACCTCTTTAGTAAAAGACAATGACGCAGCTTCAATAATTGATGGTGGAAATGGATTAGGACAATTAGTAGCAAGACAGGCAATGGAAATAAGTATTAAAAAAGCAAAAAAATTTGGAGTTGCAACCACCTTAGTGAAAAATACTAATAATATCAGTTTTTTAGGTTATTATACTGATTTAGCCTCTCAAAAAGGGATGATTGGAGCAGTTGGTTGCAATGCAGCTCCTTCAATGGCACCATGGGGTAGTACTGAAGCTTTTATCGGCACAAGTCCTTTTTCGGTTTCCATACCTGCCAAAAATGAAAGGCCAATTATTTTAGATATGTCATCAAGTATTGTTGCTCGTGGAAAAATTAGAAAAGCTTCACGAAACAAAGAACAAATTCCTTTAGGATGGGCAATTGATCAGGAAGGTAATCCCACCACAGATCCGAATGAGGCATTAAAAGGGACACTTCTTCCCATTGCAGGTCCTAAAGGTTCAGCGCTGGCTATTGTTATCGATATTGTTACTGGCATGCTGTCAGGATCAAAATATGGAACGGATGTGAAAACATTTCATAAATTAGAAGGACCAACTGGTGTTGGAGTGTTTTGCATAGCTATTGATATTAGCCACTTCATTGAGTTAGATACATTTTATTCTAAAATTGATGATTATATTCGTTCTATCAAGAATTTAAAAAAAACAAAAGATACCTCAGAAATCTATTTACCTGGAGAAATAGAATTTCTAAGAGAAGAAAAAGCTCAAAAAGAAGGGATCGAATTTAGTTCCCAAACGATGAATAAGTTAAATGATATCTTGGTCAAATTAGGCAGTAATTTGAGGTTATAAAATAAAAAGGGGCATAATCGATGAAATGGATAATGAGAGTAAATATGCGAAATGGAAAAATTGAAAAATGCAAAGTTACGTCCGAAGAAGAACACTGGGGTGGTCGCTTATTAATCTCCAAGTTACTCTTAAGAGAAGCGCCTCCTACTTGTGAATCACTGGGTCGTTACAATAAATTAATATTTTCCTCAGGTCTGATTGCTGATACAGCAATCACTACTACTGGTCAACTTTCTATTGGAGGCAAGAGTCCTTTGACAGGTGGAGTTAAAGAGAGTAATGTCGGAGGGTCTGCAGGTAAGAAAATCGCCAATTTAGGTATCAAGGCTTTAGTGATCGAAGATACCCCAAAGGAGATCTTAACTCAGTGCTTGCTTCTATCTTCTAACAAAGCTGAGATCATTAATATACCTGAACTAAAGCATAAAACTGTCGGAGATACCATTAAGATCATCAGAAAAAAATTTGGATCAAGCGTTGGTATTATCAGTATCGGACCAGCGGGGGAGATGAAGCTTTATGGTTCAGGGATTGCGGTTACCGATGACAAAGATATTCAACTTAGATATGCTGCTAGAGGTGGCCTTGGGGCATTGATGGGCTCTAAAGGATTAAAGGCTATTATTATTGATGATACCAAGACTGAAAAACCTGAGTATTTTGATTCAGGCTTGTTAAAAAAGACGGGAAAAGAAATAATCCAGTTTTTAAAGAAAGACCCCAAAACTGAGAATAGACATATGTATGGAACCCCCGCTATTACGCAAATGGCCAATGAGCTTGGCTTATTACCTACCAGAAATTTTTCTTCTGGAAATTTTGAAGACATTCAAAATATTAACGGCGAGAGAGTAAGAGAGGTTATTTTAAAACGTGATGGTGAAGGTCGTGCTGGTCATTTTTGTGTCACTGGATGTGCCATAAAGTGCTGTAATGTGTTTCCAGATGTAAAAGGGAGAAAGATTGTATCTTCAATCCAATATGAGAATATAGTTCTTTTAGGTCCAAATTGTGGTATCGGTGACCTGGATGATATAGCGGAAATGAATAATTTATGTAATCAAGTTGGTGTAGATGCAATAGAAACAGGAGCCGCTTTAGGTGTTTTAATGGAAGCAGGAGAGATTGAATTTGGAGATGCCGAAGCAGCAAAGGATGTGATACGTCAGATCGGAAAAGGCTCTTATCTTGGCCGTATTATAGGAAACGGAGTAAGTCTGACCGGTCAAGTTTTTGGAGTAAGAAGAATTCCCGCGATAAAAGGGCAAGCCATACCTGCTTATGACCCAAGAGCTTTAAAAGGTAATGGCGTAACTTACTTTACCTCACCAATGGGAGCAGATCATACAGCCGGAAATACTTTTGGATCTGCTGGGAAAATTAATCCCTTAAGTGGTACGGGGCAAATAGAAGATTCAATGAAATTACAATTACGAGTAGCACTTTTAGATACACTTGGGCTTTGTTTATTTGTAAGACCTCCATTTGTAAAGCACCCTGAATTTTATATATCTCTTTTAAAAGGTAGATATGGATGGGAATTGGAATTAAAAGATATCAAAAAAATTGCCGAAGATGTATTACAAACAGAAAGAGAGTTTAATAGAAAAGCAGGTGTCTCTGAAGAATTTTGGTCTTTTCCTGAATTTATGAAAGAGGAACCTTTACCCCCGAATAACACTGTATTTGATATATCTCAAGAAAAAATGAAAAGAATATGGGATGTTAAAATTCCAATTGATGAATTTTAAAAAATATTTGAAAAAAGAAGTGAAAGGAGTTTTATAATGCTATTGAAAGATTGTGTTGCCATTATTACAGGTGCAGGTAAAGGCTTGGGACAAAGTATCGCTGAAGAATTTTTTAAAGAAGGTGCTCTTTTAGCTTTATTTGATATTCAATATGATTTAGTAGAAAATCTCGCCAAGAAATTAGATTCTTCAGGAAAAAAAATTATAGCTATTAAAGCCGATGTCACAGATGAAATCATGATTAAGAATGCTATGGAGCAGGTATTTGATAAATTTGGTAAGATTGATATTCTGATAAATAATGCCGGAATTTCTTTACACAAAACAATCAAGGAAATGTCGGTGGAAGACTTTAATAAGGTTATTAATATTAATCTAAACGGTACATTTATCTGCAGCAAAACTGTCATTCCTTACATGGAAAAACAGAAAAGGGGTAAGATCGTCAACATTGCCTCTTTAGCCGGCAGAACAGGCCGACCGGGAGTTGGAGTTAACTATGCTGCTTCCAAAGCAGGAGTCATTGGTTTAACTCAGACTTTAGCACGGGAACTTGGTCCCAGTGGAATTTATGTCAATTCAATCTGTCCGGGTCCCATATTAACGGAACAGACTAGACAATATCCGGCTGAAGTTTTTGCCAGCTGGAATGCTGGTCGCGCGATCCAAAAGGATGGTTTACCGGAGGATATTGCTCAGTTAGCTGTTTTTCTATCTTCCGATAAATCGGACTGGATTACCGGTATTGCCCTTGATATTAATGGTGGAATTTTAATAAGGTAAGGTTAAAAATAGATGGAGGTAAAGACATGTCAAAGGTGAAAGTAGTTCGAATAAAAGATGTAAAAGGAGAAAGAAGAGAACCGCCCAGAACTTCATGGATATTAGTTTCGGAAAAAACCGTCGGTTCAAAAAATCTTGCTATGGGAGTCAACGAGACTTATCCAGGAGGTATGGTTCCGGAACACAAACACGATGTCCAAGAGGAAGTGATGTATTTTGTAGCAGGAGAAGGTAAATTTGTTACCGAAGATGAGGAAATTGATCTTTACCCGGGTACTGTTATATTTAATCCTCCTGGGAAATCCCATAAAATCTTAAACACAGGGGATGAAGTACTGCGATTTGTCTGGATTTATTCTCCCCAATTGCCCAGTCATAGAAAGTAAGACAGGGAATGTAATATTATAAAATCAATACTTAGATAAAAGAAAGAAGGAGTAAAAAGGATGAGTAAATGGAATTTACCTCCTCAGGGAGGTCATATGGAAAAACCGGATAAGATTTATTATCAGACCATGACCAAGAAAGATGTGGAAGAAAGACTCAAGAAAAACGATATTCTGCTTATTCCTTTAGGTTCCACAGAGAATCATGGTGATGCCCAACCCTATGGTGAAGATACCTTTATTGTAACACGCATGGCAGAAATGATTGCCCAGAAGACCGGATGTACTGTTGCAGAACCTGTTTGGTATGCCTCACATCCTTTTTCACATTTAGGGCAAAAAGGAACCGTTCCAATACCTGATGAAGTTAACTCTGCTTACATTAGGTCAATAATATCGGGGTATTGGAATACTGGATTTCGAAAACAAGTCATTATGAGTAGTCATGGGCAGGAATACATTATCCCATCTGCCATTCAAGAATGGGGGAAAAAGTATCAAGTACCAGCAGTTATTATCTTTCTTGATGTCCCGAAAATTATGGGAGAAGGATTGAAGGATAAAGCCCATGGCGGTGAATTTGAAACGGTATTTCGCCATGGCGATGAAGCAGAAAATTCCATCTGTTTGGCCCTTTTTCCGGAATTTGTACAAATGGAAAATGCGGTAGATACAAAAACCTGGGGATTCTTACCGGAAGGGCATATAGATAAAGGAGGCGATATTTACAATTATCCAATTCCTGGCCAAAGTCACATTGGTGGTGGCGGTATTGAGTGCATTATCTACCCCGAAGGAGTTTTAGGCAAACCTTCTCTTGCTAAAGCAGAAAAAGCGTATAGAGCCATAGAAACATACTTAGATTATGTCGTTAAATTGCATGATGATATCTTAGAGAAATTTCCCCCGGGAGTTTTACCGGAAGCTAAATACATGACTCAACGAGATAAAGAAGAAATAGATAAATTGTTAAAAGGACCTTCAGACGGTGGAAAACATATCTATACGATTGCCTGGCCGTCATAATCCTAAAATAGATTATTTCTTAATTGGTCGATGATTTTCGAGTTCTTTGAGAAATGAAAGATTATTTAAGGAGGTGATCCATGTAATAAAATAGTATTTGTGAACTGATGGTAATAAAATAAAAAAATCCTAAATGGAGGTATAATAATGTTTAGTAAAAAATCAATCTTATTATCAATGGCGATATTAATAGTATTTAGTTGCTTAGTATTCTCGACTTCTTACGCAGCTGATCAACCTATAATATTAAAGCTTGCCCATGCCGATGCTACCGATATCTTTACTTCAAGGAAGCATGCTCAATGTTTGACATTTGCAAATTTAGTCAATGCCAGAGCTGGCGGAAGAATTGAAGTACAGGTCTATGGTGCCGGAGCTCTTGGTGCTGAGCGCGAGTATGTAGAAGCTATTATGGCAGGAACAGTGCAGGCAGGGATTGCATCAGGTGTAATGGGTGGATTTTTACCCGAAGCAATGGTAACAGATATTCCCTATCTCTTTCCTTCAGCTACCATTGCTTGGAGAGTTTTAGATGGACCATTCGGAGAAAAGCTATCTGCTCTGTTATTAGAGAAAACCGGGCTTCGCAATTTAGCTTTTGCTGAAGTAGGATTCAGACATTTTACCAATGATGTAAGACCAATACATACACCCGCAGACATGAAAGGATTAAAGATTAGGGTACAGGAAAATCCTCTTTTTGTAAATATGGTAAATGGCTTAGGTGCTAATCCTACTCCTATAGCCTGGACTGAATGTTATACTGCTTTACAGAGTGGGGTTGTTGATGGGGAAGAAAATCCAATTTCTACTATCAATTTTGCAAAATTCCAGGAAGTGCAGAAATATTTAACTCTAGACGGGCATGTATATGGTGTGGACTGGTTTGTCATGAATAACAAATTCTTTGAAAGTTTGCCCGATGATTTGAAATATATTATCGTCGATTGTGCCAAAATTTCTTCGGGAGTTGGCCGTGGTCTTCAACAATTGAATTCTTCTGTTGTAGGATTACAGACACTTAAGGAAGCTGGTATGGAAATCTATGCACCCACTGAAGAAGAAATGGCTCTATTTAAAAAAGCAGCGCAAGGCCCGGTTATTGATTGGTTAAAGACTAAAATTGATATTGAGTTAATCAATGAAGCAATGAAAACTGTAGATAAAACCGTGGAAGACCTGAAATCTCAAATTCAATAAGCAGCTTATAACAACTGGATTTGTAGCTAAATTCTAACCCGAGTAAACAGATGCCCTATTATGATGAATAAATTTCCTTTTGAGAATAAAAATAGGGCATCTGTATTAATAAAAAAGGAAATATAATTATGTTTTTAAAAATTGTTAATAAAATCTACAGTGTTGTAAAGATTATTGAAGAAAATTTAGTTATTATTTTATTAGCTATTATGGTCAGTAATGTTGCAATAGGTGTTTTTTATCGTTATATTTTAAATAATTCACTATCATGGACCGAAGAATTAGCAAGATATTTGATGGTATGGTTTGCCTATATCGGGATGGCTATGGCTTTCAGAGATGAAAGTCATGTCAACGTTAGTTTTCTTGTGAATTATTTTCCATTAATTTATCAACATATTATTAAGATCGTTTCTTACTTACTCGTTTTATTTTTTTTAATAACACTCTTTACCCAATCATTAAGTGTGTTTAGAATTGTGAAAATCCAGACGTCTCCTTCGGTACAAATACCTATGATATATCCATATCTGTCTGTAACATTCGGCGCTCTTTTAATGGCAATTGAAGTTGTTTATATAATTTTTAAAAATATTTGCGCAGTAATAAAAAAATAGCATTTAAGAAACAGGAATAAATAATTCAATTTGAATAATATTTTAGGAGAAAATAAATGGTATTTGGTATTGTAGTTTTTATAGTATGTTTATTGATAGGGATTCCGATTGCATTTTGTCTTGGTATTTCCAGTATAGCTATATTATATACCAATCATGTCCCGTTCATGGTCATTGCCCAGAGGATGTTTACAGGTATCGATGTATTTCCTTTTATGGCTATTCCTTTCTTTGTATTGGCCGGAGAATTAATGAATAAATCCGGGATAACTACCAGACTAGTAAAATTTTCAGATCTTTTTGTTGGCCATATCAAGGGTGGTTTGTCCCATATTAATGTAGTTACAAATATGTTTCTTGCTGGTATAAGCGGTTCGGCAGTAGCTGATGCATCAGCCATTGGTTCAATGATGATTCCTGCCATGAAAGAAAGAGGATTTGATATTGATTTTAGTGCCGCTATTACTGCTGCATCTTCTGTAGTCGGACCTGTTATCCCTCCCAGTATACCGATGGTCATTTTTGCTTTATTATCCGGTCAATCTGTGGCAGCGTTATTTATAGCAGGTATGTTGCCGGGTATTTTGGTGGGTTTGTCATTATTAGCTTTATCTTACTTCATTTCGGTAAAGAGGAATTACCCTAAAAGAGAAGAGAAAATAGGATGGCAAGAATTTATCATGTGTTGCATCCATGCCATTGTTCCATTATTGATGCCTTTAATCATTTTAGGCGGGATTCTTTCGGGAATATTTACCGCCACTGAGGCTTCTGCTGTGGCGGTTGTTTATGCATTAATTATCGGCTTCTTGGTATATCGTACTCTAAAAATAAAAGATTTATGTAATGCATTTATAGATACTGCCAAAACTACTGGTGTAGTTTTTTTGGTTATAGCATGTGCAAATATATTTAACTGGTTGCTGTCTGTTGAACAAATTCCACAATTAATGGCTAGTATTTTTAATGATTATATTTCCACCCCATTTATGTTTCTATTGATATTGAATATTTTACTTTTATTTTTAGGAACATTTATGGAAGGAACCGCAGCAATGATTATTACAGTCCCAATCTTTTTACCGATTGCAGTATCATACGGAATCCATCCGGTTATGTTTGGAATCATTGTGGTTTTAAACTTAATGATAGGCCTAATTACTCCACCGGTTGGTTTATGTTTATATGTATCTTGTGGTATTGCAAAGATATCATTAGAAAGGATATCTGTAGCAATTATACCATTTTTAATTGTTGAGATAATGACACTTTTAATAGTAACCTATGTGCCTTTTCTGACCTTATGGTTACCTAATCTATTGGGTTATATAAGATAATCATAAATGTATTCAATTAGTTTAAAATTATTTTTTGGAGGCATAATAATATGAAAGCTTTAGTTAAATACAGCGAAGAACCTAGTGCTTATGAAGTAAGAGAGGTAGATGTTCCTAAGGTCGGAGCATGTGATATCTTAGTGCAAATGAAAGCAACGGCTATTTGTGGTACTGATATCTCACTTCTGGAGAACAGATATAAGGGGAAGAAACCTGTTCCTATCCCCATCATTCCAGGCCATGAAGGAGTGGGAGTCATTGCAGATATCGGTAAGGAAGTAAAAGACTTTAAAGTCGACGAAAGAGTAGCTTTTGAGGCTTTACAAGGTTGTGGACATTGCCTTGATTGTAAGTTAGGGAATAAAAATATGTGCCAGTATTGGGAACATTTAGGACTTACCTGTGATGGTACCTTTGCAGAATATATTCTTGTTCCGCAAGAATTAGTTCATAAATTACCCGATAATATTTCTTTTAGAAATGCTTCATGCTTGGAGCCTATGGGCTTAACTGTTAGATCATTAGCAAATGTTAAACCTGTTTTAGGAGAAACAGCTGTTATTATTGGGCCCGGAAAAATCGGACTTTTCCATTTGCAAGCTTTAAAAGCTTCAGGAATTTCAGAAATATTTGTTATCGGTCTTGATAAAGATAAAACAAGATTTGAAATTGCAAAAAAATTAGGAGCCAGTATTATTGTCAATGGAAGTAAAGAAGATCCTATTAAGAAAGTCATGGAATTGACCAAGGGAAGAGGCGTAGATATTGTCATTGAAACTGCTAATTCGCCAAAATGTTTTTCCATGGCCATTGATTTAGCTGCTCCAAAAGCACGGGTTTCTACCTTTGGTCTTTATCCTGAAGCTACAATAGCCCCCTTAAGCGTCATAAGAAAAGGATTAACCATTTGTGGCGATGTGGCGCTTTTAACGAAACATTTTTTGAGAGCAATACGTTGGGTGGAAATCAATAAGGTTCTAGCTGAACCAGTTATTACCAGGAGTTTTTCCTTAGAACAAGCAGAGGAAGCTATTAGAGTCTTTAAAGAAGGAAATGAGGGGGCAATCATATTTGAAAATTGATTTGTTATTTTGTAATAAACAATGCTATAAGTAATTATTCTCTTTGCGCTAAACTTCTAATTTTAAGAAGGGGGGTGTATGTACTTTTCAATATTAATGACAAAATATTAATTATTGCTATTAATCTTGGAAATAAAAGAAAGGGATGTAATTAGATAGTTATACAGTTAAGAAATAGGTATAAAAAGAAAATAGAAATAAGGGGGCTTGTTGTTATGAAAAAAATAAATTCTTTAATTAGATATTTTGCTCTTCTTTTTATCATTTTTTTATTGCTACAACTTGGAGCAAGTGCAGTAAACGCTGAAAGTGAGTATGTGTTAAAGATTGCCCATTCAAGTGCAATAGATGTGTATAAAGCTCATCAACATGCTATTGCAATGACTTTTAAACAACTCGTAGAAAGTAGAAGTGGAGATAGAATAGAGGTTAGAGTATTTGGTGCTGGTGCTGTTGGTGGTGAACGCGAATATGTTGAAGCAATTATGACAGGGACGATGGAAGCCGGTTTAGCATCAGGTGTAGTAGGAAGTTTCTTTCCTTCTGCAATGATTACAGATATCCCATATCTTTTTCCTGATGTGCAAGTAGCATATAGAGTTTTAGATGGTCCTTTTGGAGACAAGTTATCACAACTACTATTAGAACAGACGGGTTTGAAAAATATGGGATTCTCTGAGATAGGGTATAGGAATTTTACTAATAGTGTAAGGCCTATACATACTCCTGAAGATATGAAAGGATTAAAAATTAGAGTACAAGAAAGTCCTTTATTTCTTACAATGGTAGAAGCGTTAGGTGCGAATCCTACTCCAATTGCCTGGACTGAAACTTATACTGCTTTACAAAGTGGTATCGTTGATGGCCAGGAAAATCCAGTGGGAACAATAATTTTTGCTAATTTTGCAGAGGTACAGGATTATTTGACTTTAGACGGACATGTTTATGGAGTTAATTGGTTCCTTATAAATAATGATTTTTTTGAAAGATTACCTTCTGATTTACAAAAGATAGTACAAGATGCAGCTTTAATTGCCAACTTGGTTGGGCGTGGAGTTTCACAACTAAACGCAGCTATGGGGATTAATACTTTAAAGGAAGCGGGAATGGAAGTCTATGCTCTTAGCCCTGATGAAAAAGATTTATTTAAAAAAGCCACACAGGGGCCTGTCATTGAGTGGTTAAAGACCAAAATCAATATTGATCTAATTAATGAGGCATTAGAAGCTGTAGATAAAGTGGTTGAAGAAAATTAATTTTTAATAAAACAAAAGAGATTGTTGGAAAGATAAATTCCTATTAAGATAAAAAAATATTAAATAACCAGATGCCCTTCCTCCTAAATACAATATTTAGAATGGGCATCTGGTAAGCTAATTATAAATAAAGAAAAAGAAATAAATATAAATTATATTACAAAATTAATGTGTGTTTATTATGTTATCAGTTCATGGGGAGAGAAAAATTTTGAATCATCAAAAACAAGCTAAATTAATAAAAGCCGGAATATTCATCGATGGAAAAAGTTTTGAGCCAAAAGAAAATATACATATATTAATCCAAAATGACAAAATCCAAAGAATTTCTAAAGCAAAAAAGACTGTTATACCTAAAAATATAGAGGTATCAGATTTAAGCGATAAAACAGTTATGCCTGGTTTGATTGATGCACATATGCATTTCTTTGGAGTACCAAGTTTGGATGTGAAGGAAAAATTTACTGAAACAAAGGAGTCAAGAATTTTAAGAGCCTTATGTGAGGCAGGGAAAATGTTAAAAGCAGGTATTACTTCAGCATGTTGTCAAGGTTCTTCAATTTCTCCTGTATTAAGAAAGTTGATAGATGTAGGATATATCAAAGGGCCACGTATTATTTGTGCTGGAGAATTTATTTGTTCCACAGGAGGGACATGGGATTATTTTGATATTCCTATAGATATTGTTAACAAATCAGGCATATTTGCAGACGGTGTTGATGAGCTTCGTAAAAAAGTTAGAGAACGTATTCGTCAAGGCGCAAATATTATTAAAATTGGACTTTCTAAGGGACATATTTATGATAGTAACCATATTTGGGGAGATAACCCTTGTATGACAGTAGCAGCCTATAGTGCTGAGGAAGTTAGAGCAGTTGTGGAAGAAGCTCATTTAAATGGATTAAAAGTATCAGCACATTGCATCGGAGATATATCTGTTCAACTTGCACTTAATAACGGAATAGACTTAATAAATCATGGTTACGGCATTAATGAAGAAACTAGAAATAAAATATTAAAAACAAAAAAAATGATTGTAAGCACTATATCGCAAATTTATTTCCATATCAAAGCTGAAAAAAAGTATAATTATTCCTTAAAACGAAAAGAAATATATAGAATTCATTGGGAAACCATGAAAAGAGATTTTAAAAAAAATATAGAGAAGGGAATTAAATATGCTTTAGGTTCAGATTTGGTAGGATATCCTACTCATCCTCAAGATCAATTTGCGAAGGAATTTGAATTAGCGGTTAAGTGGGGAATGAAACCAATGCAGGCTATTATATCGGGAACAAAAAACAGCGCCGAAGCCATAGGGATTGATAAAATAACTGGTACAATCGAACCCAACAAAGCGGCTGATATCATAGCCTTTAAAGGAAATCCTTTAGATGATATTAAAGTTTTGCAAAATATAGATTTTGTCATGAAAAATGGACAAGTTCTATATAGTTAGTTCGAAATATTTTTAAT
>Ga0209206_10000031_pt1 | contig 28914 bp, 23 predicted proteins | sample ZodSprsou2mmetaG_FD_185478 | JGI IMG/M metagenome (GOLD analysis project Ga0209206, IMG submission 185478) | Hot spring sediment microbial communities from Zodletone spring, Oklahoma to study Microbial Dark Matter (Phase II) - Zodletone Spring... ...
TTGTCACAGGGATGATACCCATCAGCTGAAAAAGATCATCAAAAAATGGAACAAAATGGTCTATAAGCCTACGGACGGGTGGGGCGGTGTGGGATTGACCAAGATAGAAAACGAAGCAACGCTGGATATGCTGCTGCCGTTTATGAACCAGATGGATCTCTATTTTTTCTATGTAGAGAAATTTGTCAAGTATGACAATACCGACTTCCGTGTGGATATTGTGGACGGGAAGTTCGTCGGCTGCTACGGGCGCAGAGCGCACAAGAGAGACTGGCGTACCAATGTCACGAGCGGGGGTTCGGTCTTTTTGAGGGAGCCCAACGACAAAGTGGTGGAGCTTGCAACCAAAGCGGCCCAAATCTGCGGTGCGGATATCGCAGGGGTGGATATCATCTATGATCAGGAAAAAGAGGAGTATGTGGTACTTGAAGTGAACGGCATCCCCGCTTTTGCAACACCCGAACAGGAGAAGATGGGGCTGGACTTCAATGACAGAAAGATCGACCTGATCGTAGATCTGATCGACAGAAGGACAGCAGCCAGACAATAACTGCCTGCAGAGGGCAATATGTTTGAAACAATCACGGTAAAAACTGTAAAGGAAAGAGATAGTATGACAGAAAAGAAAATGAAGAAAAAACAGTTACCGAAACTCGGATTTCTCTATCTTGATCATGTGTTGAGGTTTTTTGATCACTCCAACTTCAAAGGATGGCCAGATAAGATAGAGAGTGTGGTCTATCACTGGAAAAACGACAAAGCGCGTTTTATCAGAGAGGTAAAACGTAAAAAGATCGATATCCTGATCGGAAACATCCCTGCAACCGCCTACGAGACATTCAGGGAGATCGCCAGAGAACTGCCGGATGTGCAGTTCGTACCTTCGCTGGACACACAGTTTGCCAACAAGTCCAAGGAGAATGTGACGCGTTTTGCCTGGAAGTATGATATCCCTGTGCCGAAGACCTATATTTTTTATGACAAAGCAAAAGCAGCGGAATTTATTGAAAAAACCGACTATCCGAAGATCATCAAAAAGAGTTACGGACCCTCCAATTACGGGGGATATTTTGTACACAAGGTAGAGAGCAAAGAGGAGGCAAAAGCACTTTTTGCGCAGAAGAAGTACTATCCTCGGTATCTGCAGGATTTTATCCCTATGGCAGCCGATGTCCGTGTCATGCTTATCGGGCATAAACCGGTGTGTGCTTTCTGGAGAAGGCCGCCTGAAGGAGCCTGGCTGACCAACACGAGCCAGGGCGGTACCATGGACTATATGGATGTTCCCAAAGAGCTCCTTGATCTGGCCGTCAAAGTATCCAAGGCAGCAAATGCGGAGTACTGGGCATGCGATGTCGCTGTGGGGGAAGACGGCAAATACCGGATACTCGAATGCGCTACGGCATTTGCAGCCTTTCCGTATATCCGTGACTGGATCGGACAGTATCTGATGTGGAAGTTTTCCGAAGGAAGGTTCCCTCTGCCGAATATCCCTCTCTTTAACTGGGAAGAGCTTGGCAAGATGGACAGCTCCGTACTCCGAACCCTGCGTTATATTACTTTTGGCCGTTACACACCGAGCTATGACGGCGCCTATTTTCTTGACAGGAAGGTCAAGAAGACAGAAGAGGGAGAGATATTCCTGCATGAACTCGACTCGCTTTACCCCATGCTGCCCACAGAAGAGAGAGAGTACGAAGAGTGGCCTAGCGAAACGTGGAACTTTCAGGACAACTATGGCCAACCTGTGAAGCCGGCAGAAGCGCAGCAATCTCATGAATCTTTTGACAAAGAGGGATCGGATGAATCTGAAGATTCTGAAGCGTCTGTCCCGGTCATCGAAAAAGAGGAGATAAAAAAAGTGTTGATGTCCGTAAAAGGGATCGGCAGGAAAAAGGCGGAAAAGATCCTGGAGAAGTATGACGCGCCTGAGCTGGTTGAGCTGCTTGAAATTGCTCCAAAGATGCTTAGAAAAGAGTTTGTTTGGTTTAAGAAAAAGATGCTTAAAGAGCTCAACGAGGTATGGAAGTTGTTTAAAGAGAAGCTCTAGGCTTACGAAGCTGTTTTCACAAGGAGGAGGTAGCTGAACGTTACCCTTATTATATCACTTAAGCGAACCAAAGGGAGCAGATGAAACGACAGTACAGGTCCTACCGGGAGAGTCTGAATTACCTTTACACTATGGAAAAAGCCCATCCCGGTCTTTTGCAGGTGATCAGGATAGGCACGACCTTTGAAGGACGGGATATTCTTCTGGTAAAGATCAGCCAGGATGTCGAAAAAGCAGATGAAAAGCCTGCAATGCTCTATACCGGGAGTATCCACGCACGCGAGTGGATCGGTAATGAGCTGGCACTGAAGTTTATTGAGCATGTTGCTAAAAATCAGTTCGTTGATCCTGTACTTGAGAAAAACCTCCAAAATGCGACCATCTATATGGTCCCCTGCCTCAATCCGGACGGGTACGAGTATTCGCGTACCCACTTCTCTTTCTGGCGTAAGAACAGGTGCGTGAATCATGACGGGACGATCGGTGTTGATCTCAACCGTAATTTCTCTGTAGGATTTGTCAAGCAGAGCAATACAAGCTCAAATGTCTATGGGGGGGAGTACCCTTTCAGCGAAGCCGAGACCAGGGCGATCAAAGCGTTTGTCGATACGCATGATAACATCACCATTGCGTTTGACTACCATTCACAGGGTAATGTCTTTTTCCCTGCACACAGGTTTATGCACGAATCCGAGATAGACGGTACCGATATGAATGTACTCTGTGCCAATATGAATGATGAGATATACAAGACCACTGGGCGCAAATACGGTATACACAGAGGAAAGCCGCCGGCAGCACTGATCAGCGGAAGCGGACGCGAGTATTACTACTCCAGAGGGATCCTGGCGATTGTAGTTGAAGTGGGTACCAAAAATATCCCTGACTATCTCAAGGTGATGAGCGGTTCGATCAACGAGAATATTCATGCACTTAAGATGGCATTTGGCGAGGTGATCAACTATTCGAGTGATGCCCCCAGGAGAGTCGACGGATTTACGCTTGAGCAGAGAGATGCCAGTTCGGTCACACTAGTGTGGAAGTATGAAAAGCGGGAGGATATCTTTTTTGAGATCTATCGGAGCACCAGGGACAAGGATGCCTGCAATGAGCGTACCCGGGTCGGAATCGCGGGTGAGCACAGATTTGTCGATACCGATCTTTCCAGTTCTACAAACTATCACTATACGATAAGAGCGGTAAACAGGCATACCGGCTATAAGTCGCCGTTTGCCCCGGTAGTCAAGGTCCGCACATGGCTGGAGGATGATGAGTTTTTCAAAATTCTCTTTGCTTCCAAAAACGGTACGGGGTATGTGGGGGAGTATACCCAGGAACAGAACCGTTCGCACTTCGGTGTCAATTCGCTTTTTGCGGGAGTCAACAGGTCCAAGGGGGTATGTGACGCGGTGATCAGTTTTGAGCTTGATGCACTGCCGAAATATGCCATCATCAAATCCGCACGTTTTTATCTCTACCCGATGAACCGTGTGGCAGCCAAAATCGAAAAGTATGGAGAGTGGAACCTGTCGCTTCTCAAACCCGGCAGTTTCAGCGAGATCAGTGATTTTCATGAGATAGAGAATGCCAAAGCCAAAGGGGTGATAGGCGAAGCGATCAAGTCTCAGAATCTCACCCAGGGGATATGGAACTTCTGGGAATTCAGTTCGCACGAGTGCGAGTTGCTCCAGGAGGAGATCGCCAACGGCAAAGTGGTCTTCCGCGTGGATGGTCCCAAGGAGCTGCCCGATGGCGAAGATTCGCAGATGATGCAGTTTGATATAGGCTACGGGACGTTCGGCGGGGGGATACACTATCGGCCGGTACTTGATATCAAATATACCGTAGAGCCCGAGAAGATCAAACTCCCGGCTGAGACGCTGAACAGCATTTCAAAATACCGCATCAGTGAGGGTCTCAGGAGCGGTTATGATGCGTCCGGGGAAAAAGTCTACGGGTATATGGATTTCGATCTTTCTCAACTGCCCAATCCCGAAACCACGATCATCACCCGGTGTGCATTGCGTATACGCAGTACGAACAGCTTTAAGAACAAATCCGATATCCGTTATTACGTTGAGCTGGTCGAACTTGATGAGGTGGGGGAATATGAGGATATCAAGCATCGGGACAAGATCGAGTATCTCGGCTATGAGGTGGCAGAGTCCGATCTTGATACCCAGGCGTGCCAATATTTCAATTTCGATACATTCTCAAAAAAAATCCTTGACCAGATGCATCAGGAGGGGAAAAGGCTTAAACTGGTGATCAAGCCCACTTCACCCACAGGGATGAAAGAGCGAATCGTGGAGTGGGGTTCTGATGCCGAGTTAGTGATCAGATATATTCATAAACGCCGTCATCCTGTGGCCAAAGTGGAGAATCTCCGTATCCTCAAAGAGAATAAAATGATCAAGCTGAGCTGGGATAAGGTTGGTGATCCGGCACTCAAGGGCTATTATGTGGTACGGAACAGTTTTCATCCTCCAAAACACTTTAATGACGGGGTAAAGCTCTATGGGGGGAAGGATACCTATACGTACGACAACTTTGCTTCCCTGGAAAAAGAGAAATACTATTCGGTCTTTACCTATGATGATGTCCCGAATTTTTCAGAAGCGGTAACAGTGAAGTATAATCCACTTGAAAAATATTAGAGTGGAGATGTATATATCCACTTTTTTGATTTCCCTGTTAAAAAGTGTATACTTTCAAAAAAATGCAGGATTTGAAGTGAAGATCAATGTGATTATCGTAGACAAGAAGGGGAAAGAGCCTCTCTATGCCCCGCTTGTCGAGCACTACAGGAAGATCGCCAAGCCCTTTGCCCAGGTAGAAGTGATAGAGGTGTTTGACAAAGAGATCACAAAAGCACACGATATTTCACCTGAAGCTGCCCAAAAATCATACACCAGGGCACTGGAGAGATATCTGGCAAGCGGTTATAATGTCGCACTTGATCCGTCAAGCAAAGAGGTGGACAGCCATGATTTTGCCAAACTGCTTAAGGATAAGCCTCAGGTCAATCTCTATATAGGCGGTGCATACGGCTTTGAGAAGAGTTTTTTAAATAAATGTAATAATGCAATATCATTTGGTAAAATTACGCTGTCACACAAATTAGTGAAAGTAGTGTTGCTTGAGCAGGTCTTTCGGGGTCTGTCGATCAATCACAACCACCCATATCATAAATAGGACGAGGAAGATGTTAAAAAAAGAAGAAATGCAGGTTTTCAATGAGAAGCTCACAGCAAGGAAAAAACAGATAGAGAAAAATCTGGCAGGCACAGAGCTTGAATTGGACGCGATGCGTGATCTAGAGCTGAATGACGAAGGGGATTTTGCTGCAGCATCGGCTGAAACTGTAGTTGACAGTGCTATTTTGGTACAGCAGCGCAAAGAATTAGCAGAAATTGAACTTGCTTTGGATAAAATAAAAAAAGGTACATATGGTATCTGTGAGATGTGTGAAGAACCTATAGGAAAAAGACGTTTGGAAGTGAAGAACTTTGCCCGTTTTTGTATCACATGTCGGGAGATAAACGAAAAAAAAGAAAAATAACAATAAGAGGTAGAAGATGAAACTTGGTTTATATACATTTGCCACGATCGTTTTGATGATGATAACAGGTGCTTTGGCATATACTGTCAATGCAGACCATTATGTAATTGAATTCATGGGAGTGAACTTGAACTTCCCTGTTGCAGCGTGGCTGGTTTTACCAATGTTTGTACTCTTTATATTTTCATTTTTTCATATGCTGGTATATGGACTGAAGAATCACTTTACCCTAAACAGATGGAAGAAAGATGCGCATACTTTGGATGATGCACTTTACTGGGCACTGCTGAATGAGTCTAAAGAGCAGAAATATCTGATCGATGAGATCGGAAAGTCAGCGGCTTTGCTCTCCTGCAGTAACCTACAAATGAAAGACGGGATACCGGAGCTCAATTCCAGGCTTACTAAGATCACAGGTATCCTTCAAAAGATCCAAAGCGGTGAATATGTCGATCTCAAAGAGCATAAACTCGCAAAAGTCTTTAATGAAGGAAACCCCTATCTTATCCGGAACAGGCTCAATCGTCTGGAAAGCGATGATAAGTTCGTTGAAGAGGTAATGAAGTCCTCTTCAGAATATACGGAAGTGGTACGGAAAAAAGCGCTTGAGATCTTCGCATCCAGAGAAAACTTCTTCAAAGCGAGACAGTATGCCAAGCAGTTTGATGTAGAGAATCTTCTGGTGATGCTCAGACGTGTAAATGAGGATGAGGAGATGGGAATCTCTCAGGAGATACTGAAAGACTTTATTGATCATATCAATCCAACGTGCAGTGATTTCCTGCGTATTGCCGAGATTACAAAAAAACTCTTTACACCGGATGATAACCTGGCACTTTTTTTCAGCTATCAGACAAAAAACCCGAAGGCACAGTATGCCTATCTCTATCTGCTTTTCGAATATGAACTGATGGATGAGGTCGGAAAATATCTGGATGAGCAGGAGGATTCTGAGTTTATTAGGTTCAGAGCACTCTATACACTGAAGAAATCCAATGCCGGATATAAGCTGGAAGATATCATCAATATCGAGACGATTTGCAAAGAAGCAAAGTATTAAAAGGAATCTATGGCTACAATTGATTTTGGTAAAACGCTTTACGCGCTGGCTCCTCTTGCAGGCTTTACCGACCTGCCTTTCCGCTCGGTTGTCAAGAAGTTCGGTGTTGATCTGACTGTCTCTGAGATGGTCAGTTCCAACGCCTTGGTCCACCAAAGCAAAAAAACCTACCGCATGGTCGAAAGATCCCCGCTTGAAGATCTCTACAGTATTCAGCTTGCAGGCTCTGACCAGGAAGTGATGCGTCAGGCGGTAGAGTATGTCAACACCCTTGAGGATGTCTCGGTGATCGACCTGAACTGCGGATGCCCCGCACCCAAGATCGTCAACAACCTGCAGGGTTCTTCTCTCCTGACCGATCTTTCAAAAATGGGTGAGACGATACGTACGATCAAGAAATACTCCAACAAGCCCTATACTTCGGTAAAAATCCGCATAGGATTTAACGAAAAAAATCCGGTAGAGATCGCCAGGATCTGCGAGGATAACGGTGCAGACTTTATTGCGGTACACGGACGTACACGGGCGGGCCGCTACAAGGCTCCTGTGGACTATGATGCGATCCGCGATATCAAAAAAGCGGTTTCGATCCCTGTGATCGCCAACGGAGATATCGATTCGCCGGAAAAAGCGAAACGCGTCCTTGAGCATACCGGGGCTGACGGTATCATGATCGGACGTGCTGCAGTGGGGAGGCCCTGGATATTCCATCAGATCAAAGAGGGGATGAACGAGGTCAGCCCTGCACTGATCAAAGCGGTAGTGCTTGAGCACTTTGATCAGATGATTGAACACTACGGGTATTACGGGGCGATCATGTTCCGTAAACATCTGCATACCTACTCTAAAGCGGGGTTCCAGGGGGCATCGGCATTCAGGGACCTTGTCAACCGTATTGAAGACCCCAAAGAGATGCGAGAGGTTGCTGAAGCGTTTTTCTCACAGGACTATATCAGCCGGTCACACTGATCTTTTTTTTTACAATCGGGCAGGGTGATCATAAAAGATGTTATAATCCAGACAAAATTTACGGAGCAAGATAGAGATGATGATAGAACTGATACCTGTAGGTATACTGGTCGGTGCGATGTCGGGATTTTTCGGCATAGGCGGGGGGACAATACTTGTACCGATTCTGCTGGCTATGGGATTTTCGACAAAAGATGCGATCGGAATTTCGATCATACAGATGGTCTTCAGTTCAATTTACGGCTCCTATCTTAACCATAAAAAAGGTTCACTGATCATTGGCGAGGGGATACTGGTAGGGATCGGCGGTTTTATCGGCGGTTTTATCGGCGGATATGTCACCCAGTTTATCGCAGACAGGGTACTTGAGTTTCTCTTTCTGGGTTTGCTCTTCTTTGCACTTTACAGACTTCTTATCTCCAAACATATAGAGGAGGGAAGCCAGACAAAATCGATCAATAAAACACTGCTTTTCTTCATCGGCGTAGTGATCGGGATCTTTGCGATCACTTTGGGTGTAGGCGGATCGATCGTCCTGACACCGATACTGGTCGGCCTGCTGCACTATCCTATCAAAAAGGCAGTAAGTGCAGGACTCTTTTTTGTGGTTTTCTCCTCTGTCGCAGGTATGTCCAGCCGTCTGTTGACAGGTACGATCGACTTTGAAAACGGTCTGATCATTGCAGTAGCCTCTCTGATAGGTGTCTGGGGAGGTATATGGCTCAAAGAGCGTATAACATCAAAAAAACACAAGATTGCATTGTTGCTCATGTATGTAGTGGCAATCGCGATCCTGCTCAATAAAATGTGGTTCTAACGAGGAAAATCATGATTAGCGTAAAAAATGATACGATAAAAATCTTTGGGGCAAAAGAGAACAATCTTAAAAACATTGACCTTGAAATACCTAAAAACAAACTGGTGGTTTTTACCGGAATTTCCGGTTCAGGAAAATCTACGCTTGCCTTCTCTACACTCTATGCAGAAGGTCAGCGGCGCTATATCGAATCCCTCTCTTCGTATGCAAGACAGTTCCTGGGCCGTGTGGGGAAGCCGGATGTGGACAAGATCGAAGGGCTTACGCCTGCGATCGCGATCGATCAGAAGACCACGTCAAAAAACCCGCGTTCTACCGTAGGGACGATCACCGAGATATATGACTATCTCAGGCTGCTTTTTGCCAGGGTGGGGAAACAGTACTGCCACGAGTGCGGCAAGCCGATCTCTTCAATGTCGGCAAGCGATATCATCGAAGAGGTGCTCAGGCTTCCTGACGGTGCCAAGCTGGTCATCATGGCACCGCTGGTCAAAGAGAAAAAGGGTACCTTTGCCGATATGCTCGAATCGCTGCGCCATAAGGGTTATGTACGGGCAATGATCGATGGAGTGATGGTAAGGCTCGATGACGAGATCGAACTTTCGAAGACCAAAAAACATACGATCAAAGTGGTGATCGACAGGGTTGTGGTGAAAGAGGAGAGTAAAGACCGTATCGGCCAGGATGTGGAAAGGGCGCTTAAGGAGAGCTTCGGTGAAGTAGAGATAGAGATACTGAACCATGAAGAGATAGAGTTTGACCGTCAGCATATGCACTACTCTGAACACCTGGCCTGTTTTGACTGTAAACTCAGCTTCGAACCGCTGGAGCCTGTGAGTTTTTCCTTCAACTCTCCCAAGGGTGCATGTCCGGCATGTGACGGACTGGGTATCCGTTATGCGATCGACCTGAAAAAAGTGATCGATCCGGATCTCAGCATCGAAAAGGGTGCAGTGAAGATCATGTACGGGTTTAATAAAAGCTACTATACGAAGTTCCTTAATGCTTTTTGTGAACAGAACGAGATCGATCTCACTGTACCCTACAGCAAACTTGCAGAACACCAGCAAAAAGCGATCCTGTACGGGACAGGCGGTACGGTAGATTTCACCTGGAAACGCCATCACCTGAAGCGCGAGTGGCCGGGTGTCGTGAAGTTTGCCCATGAGATGTTCAAAGAGGAAAAAGATCTCAATGAGTATATGACAGAGAAGGTGTGCGACAAATGTCAGGGGCATAGACTCCGTCCGCGTTCGCTTGCGGTGAAGATCGAAGGGAAAAATATCGCGGATATTGTCGATATGCCTATCGAAAAATCCTATGCCTACTTTGCGGATGAAGAGAGCTTTTCTCATCTGAATGAACAGCAGCGCCTTATCGCCGATTCGATCCTGAAAGAGCTCTATGAGAGGCTTTTTTTCCTTTACGATGTAGGACTGGGCTACCTTACGCTCAGCCGAGATGCACGTACGATCTCCGGCGGGGAAGCGCAGCGTATCCGTATCGCTTCCCAGATCGGTTCCGGACTGACCGGAGTGATGTATGTATTGGATGAGCCGAGTATCGGACTGCATGAGCGTGATACGATGAAGCTGATCAGGACACTGGTCTCACTGCGCGACAAAGGGAACAGCGTGATCGTCGTCGAGCATGACAAAGAGACGATCGCAGCAGCCGATCATATCGTTGATATCGGTCCCGGTGCAGGAGAGTTCGGCGGTCAAGTGGTCTTTTCGGGAAGTATACAAGCGCTGAAGAGAGCAAAAACTCTGACAGCCGACTATATGTTCGGACGCAAGGATGTCTCCTATCCGCATGACAAACCTCAGGAGAAGTGGATCGAGATAAAAAACGTGACGCTGAATAATATCCATGATCTCACTGCCAAAATACCGCTCCATAATTTTGTCTGTATCACAGGGGTAAGCGGGAGCGGAAAAAGTTCATTGATCCTCCAGACTCTGCTTCCTGTTGCCAGAGAGCTACTTAATCATGCCAAAAAAGTGAATAAAGTAGACGGGGTAGAGATCAACGGTTTGGATGCCTTGGATAAAGTGATTTATCTCGATCAGAGTCCTATCGGTCGTACACCGCGTTCCAACCCTGCGACCTATACGGGGGTGATGGATGAGATACGAAAACTCTTTTCCCAAACCAAAGAAGCTGAGCTACGAGGGTATAAAATAGGGCGCTTCTCGTTCAATGTCAAGGGCGGACGGTGTGAAAAGTGTCAAGGTGACGGACAGATCAAGATCGAGATGCACTTCCTGCCTGATGTGATGGTGAAGTGTGATGCCTGCAACGGTACACGATATAATGCACAGACACTTGAAGTACTCTATAAAGGGAAATCGATCGCCGATGTGCTTGCGATGAGCGTGGCTGAAGCGTTAGAGTTTTTCAAGGCGATACCGTCGATCGCTGTGAAGCTCAAGACACTGCAGGATGTAGGGCTTGACTATATCACACTGGGACAGAATGCTACAACGCTTTCCGGAGGGGAGGCACAGCGTATCAAGCTGAGCAAGGAGTTGAGCCGAAAAGACACCGGGAATACACTCTATGTCCTGGACGAACCGACTACGGGACTGCACTTTGCCGATGTGGACAGATTGACCGGTGTACTGCACCATCTGGTGGATCTTGGAAATTCTGTCGTGGTGATCGAACACAACCTTGATATGATCAAAAATGCGGACTATATCATCGACATGGGGCCTGAAGGCGGGAACAAAGGCGGACTGATCATTGCGGAAGGAACGCCCGAGCAATTGGCCAAAGAGTACAAAAAGACAGGAAGCTATACCGGAGAATACTTGAAAAAAGAGTTGGAGAAATAGTACTGTCTGGTATAAAACGATTTCGTTTTATACTGGTCTTTTAAAGTTTTTCTTGGAGCCGGGTTTATTCTCTATGCTGAAGGTGATCGCCATTTTGATGATATAGAGCAGTACCAGTGCCGCAAGAATCTCATACCCGATTGCCCATACCATGATAAATGAAGACTCCTGGACAAGCTTCAGAAATGCTTCATAGTTGCTTTTTGCGATATAGATAAAGAAAAATAAGAGACCTGCGATATAGGGCAGAGAGACAAAATAGATGAGAAGAAATATTTTTTCAAGTCCGGGAGGAAAGAAAAGAGGCGTATCCTCATATTTTATCTCCTGTTTGCCAAAATTGTTTTCTGACTGAAATTTCTTTTTTTCATGAGGTCTGATTTTAATCTCATCATTGTTGCCAAGCAGACCAGCCATTGTTTATCCTCATTGCGAATTAAGTTATATTATAGACTTCTCTTCCTTAAAGTGATTAGCCGCAGTGTGCGATGATCTTGGTGTGAGGTGTATTTTGTAGGTTTTCCACGATTTCTCCGGCATTATCCGCAACTATTTTTCTTTCATTGCAATTGTCGATATAATACAAAAAAAGTTGAAGGTTCATTTTGAAAACTATTACGATCATAGATACATTCGGATTCTTTTTTCGTTCCTACTTTGCACTTCCGCCGCTTCGTAACTCAGAGGGGTTCCCTACCGGACTCTTGACCGGGTTTGTCAATTTTGTTGATTCGCTGCATAGAGATCATAATACCGATTATCTGGTATTCGCACTGGACAGCAAGGGAAAAACCTTTCGTAATGATGTCTATGAGGAGTATAAAGCACACCGTGAAGCGCCGCCTGAAGATCTGGTCAAACAGCTTCCTATTGCCATTGAGTGGGTTGAGAAGATGGGCTTTGCCAACCTCTCCAAAGAGGGATATGAAGCCGATGATGTGATCGCTACGGTGACAAGGATCGCCAAGGAAAAGGGGATCAAGGTGCGTATCGTCTCTCATGACAAAGATCTCTACCAGCTGATCGATGACGGCATTGTGGTGATGTATGACTCCGTCAAAAAAAGGGAGGTTGATGAGGAGGCGTGTATCGAGAAGTTCGGTGTCAGACCCAAAGACTTTATCGACTTTCAGGCGATCCTGGGAGACAGTTCAGACAATGTACCCGGAGTCAAAGGGATAGGGCAGAAGGGTGCGAGCAAACTGATCAATGAATACGGTACGCTTGAAGCGATCTACGAGAATCTGGAGAACTGTGGAACTCCGCGTATCCAAAAGCTTCTTGCCGAAAGCAAGGAGAGTGCTTTCCTCTCCCGTGATCTGGTGACGATGCGTGATGATGTCTATGAGACGCTGGACCTGGAGAGCTATGCGTTTGAAGACAAAAACTACCTGAGCTGCCTGCTGGAAGAGTTTGAAAAGTATGAAATGAACCAGGCGATCAAAAAAGCGCGTGTAGGTGAACCGGCAACCTGTGAGGTCAAAGAGGTTCCCAAAGAGGCGAGACACGTACTTGGTTTCGAAGCGGTGACCCTTGATACCAAGGAGAAGCTTTTTGACGTGATCGGGAGTATCGATGAGGATACGATCGTGGCGTTTGATACGGAGACTACAGGACTGGACACCAAATCTGACAGGATGGTGGGCTTCAGTTTTTCCTATGAAGATACGAAAGCCTATTATGTACCGGTAGCTCACAGCTATCTGGGGGTTGGAGCACAGGTTTCAGAATCCGATGCGGTTGAGGCATTACATAAACTGATGAAGCACAGGATCGTCGGGCAAAATCTCAAATTTGACTTCTCTCTGCTCTACCACCAGTACGGTTTTGAGAAGATAGTCCCCTATGCGGATACGATGATCATGGCATGGCTGAGCGATCCGGGAACCAAAGTAGGGCTTGATGCGTTGGCGGAAAAGATTTTCAAGTATGAGATGAAAACCTTCAAAGAGACGGTCAAGAAAGGGGAAGATTTCTCTTCAGTGGCGATAGAGGAAGCAGCCTTTTATGCCGCTGAGGACGCGTGGATGACCAGGCTGCTCTACTTTGCGCTCAAAAAGAAGATGGAACTTGCATCGCTTACCCCGCTTCTGAAGGAGGCAAAAGAGGTGGAGTATCCCTTTATCAATGTGTTGATCAGGATGGAAAGTCTTGGGATAAAGGTGGACCAGAAACATCTGAAAACATTGCAGAAAGATCTCAGCAGCGAACTTGCCAGACTCACCGAAGAGATCTATGCCTTGACCGGGAGCGAGTTTAACATCAAATCAACCAAACAGCTTGGAGAGATACTCTTTGCCAAGCTGGGGCTCAAGGGCGGAAAGCAGACCAAGACAGGCTACTCTACTAATGAAGCTGTCCTTCAGTCACTGATCGGTGAACATGAAGTGATCGGCAAGATCCTGGAGTACCGCGAGAACCAGAAGATGCTCTCTACCTATGTGGATCCGTTGCTGAAACTTGCAAAACAGGATCCCCATAGCCGTATCTATACCTCATTTATCCAGACAGGAACGGCTACGGGAAGGTTGAGCTCCAAAGAGCCGAACCTGCAAAACATCCCTGTGCGTTCAGAGCTTGGGCGCTCTGTGAGGGAGGCGTTTATCGCCAAAGAGGGGTATAAGCTGGTGAGTATCGACTACTCACAGATAGAGCTCCGTCTTTTGGCGCACTTCTCAGGGGACAGCGCACTGGTGGAAGCCTTCAACCATGGGGAAGATATCCACCTCGCAACGGCTGTCAAGCTCTTTGGCGAAGAGGATGCAAAAGCGAAGAGACACTTTGCCAAGGCAGTGAACTTCGGCCTGCTTTACGGAATGGGACCCAAAAAACTCTCTGAGGATACCGGTGTTACGATGAATGAAGCAAAAGAGGTGATCAAGAGCTATTTTGCTACCTTCCCTACCGTAAAAAGTTTTATAGAGGGGATTCAGGAGCGTGTCAAGGTAGACGGCTATGTAGAGACGATCCTGAAACGCAGACGTATCTTTGATTATGAAAATGCCAATGGGATGCAAAAAGCCGGTATGTTACGTGAATCGGTCAATACGGTATTCCAGGGGAGTGCAGCCGATCTGATCAAACTTGCGATGCTTGAGATTGACAGGATGATCCAAGAGGAGGAGCTGGATGCTGCCATGCTGCTTCAGATCCACGATGAACTGATCTTTGAAGTCAAAAAGGAGCAGGTCGATGAGATCGTCAAGCGCTTTGTCCATACGATGGAGAGTGTATTGACTCTGAATGTGCCGCTTGTATGTTCTGCTTCCGTGGGCGATAGCTGGGGAGAACTGAAGTAGCAAAGGCACCGGCAGATATTTTGGGATGAATGGGATAAATCGAGAATATGATAAGATTTTATTATTATACTATTATCCATTCATTAACCTTCCATTAGAAAATAATCAGATATAATCACTCTTTATTATTTGGCAAATGGAGAAAAACTGTATGATAAAACAACTATTATCTATGAAGATGGCCGTATTGGTTCTGTTTATTTTCGGAGTAACCGCAGGTGTGGCTACTTTTATTGAAAATGATTACGGTACGCAGACGGCGCAGGCACTGATCTATAAAGCAAAATGGTTCGAAGTTTTTCTTCTCTATTTTGTGGCGATCCTGATCTATAATATACTTCAGATCAAATCCTATAAGAACAAATTTCCGGTTTTTCTCTTCCATTTTTCTTTTTTGGTTATCGCACTTGGAGCAGTGATCACCCGCTATGTGGGGTACGAGGGGATCATGCATATCCGTGAAGGACAGGAAAGCAATGTCATGGTTTCTGATGTCAAGCTCCTACAGGTGGCTGCCAGCCATGGGGATAGAGGTGAATCGCTGGAAAAAGAGCTCTATCTTTCAAGTATGACCAAAAACAATCTCCATGAATCACTCAAAGTTGGAGAGAAAAAGGTAGAGGTCGAACTTCTGCGCTATTTCCCTACGTTCCATGAAAAGATCGTCGAAGATGCAAATGGCAAAAAGATACTCGAGCTGAAGATCTCTACGGGAAAAAAAGGTGAGGACTATTACCTTGCCGAAGGAGAGACCAAGACGTTCGATCAGTTCGATATCGCCTATGAGGCAACACCGAAAGAGGGGAAGCCTACACTTGTGATCAAAGAGGGTGAAAACGGCTTGAGTGTTGAGTTCCCTTATATCATCCAGACGTTGAATATGAATGACCAGAGCCAGGGAGAGTTGTCTCCCGGTACCAACGACTTCAAGCAGCGTATGCTCTACCGTTTCGGAGGCAATGCGGTGGTACTTAAAGCGATCCATCCCAAAGCACGGCTCGTGGTTGATTCGGATGATCTGAAAAACGAGTCAGGCAAGCCAGAATTTATAGAGTTCAAGGTCAGTGTAGGGGAAGAGAGCAGGATCATTGCCGCAACACCCTACAAAGGCCAGACGGGCAAATTGCACCAGTTTGAACTCGACGGGGTGAAGATCGATCTGAGGGTCGGAGCCAAGATCATCGATCTGCCGTTTTCTGTCAAACTTGATGACTTCAAGCTTGAACGTTACCCGGGTTCGATGACGCCTTCTTCGTATGCAAGCGATGTCACCTTGATCGATAGAGAAGAGGGGATACACCAGCCTTATGCTATCTATATGAACCATGTACTCGATCACAGGGGCTACCGCTTTTTCCAATCTTCCTATGATCCGGATGAAAAAGGTACAGTGCTTTCAGTGAACCATGACCCCGGTACCTGGCCGACGTATATCGGTTACATCCTGTTGACGCTGGGGATGTTCTGGAGTCTCTTTATCAAAAACGGCAGATTTATACAACTGCTCAATAAGACCAAAAGACTGCAGCAGGGTGCTGCTGCGGTATTGATGATCGGGATAATAGCCGCTTCTCCGACACTCGATGCGGCAACCCCGGTGATCGATGAGGCATCCCAGGCCAAAGTCTCGGCGATTGACAAAACGCATGCAAAAGCATTTGGACGCTTGACCGTGCAGGATTTCCAGGGGCGTATGAAACCGGTCGATACGATGGCGCACGAGGTCGTAGCGAAGATATCGGGAAAATCTTCCATTTTCGGTCTGGATGCGACACAGGTTTTTCTTGGGATGACCATCAAGCCAGAGCTTTACCAGGTACTCCCGATCATCAAGATCGGCCACCCGAAGATCGCAGTGAAGCTTGGACTCCCCGAAGATACGAAATATGCGAAGTTCTCCGATTTCTTTGATCAGACCGGCAACAGCTACAAACTCTTTGATGAGATCAGCAGTGCTTCAAGGAAAAAACCTTTGGAGCAGAGCCAGTATGACAAAAAACTGATCGAGATCGATGAGCGTGTCAATGTCGCTTATATGGTCTTTACCGGTTCTCTGCTACAGATATTCCCCAAGCCCAGAGATGAGAACAATAAATGGCTTGCTCCGGTGGAAGCGCTGAAACAGTTTGATCCCAAAGATGCACAGATGCTGCAACTGATGATCGCAAACTATTTCCAGCAGGTCGATCTTGCTGCAGAGTCGGGTAGCTGGAGTAAAGCAGATCAGGGACTTGATCTTATCGCCAAGTTCCAGGAGAGTTTCGGCAAAGAGGTGATACCCAGCCAAAGACATATCGATATGGAGATCAAGTACAATGAGTTGGGACTCTTCGCCAAACTGGTGCCGGTCTATCTTCTTCTTGGTATAATCGTGCTGATTTTTGCCTTCATCAATATCCTCAAACCTGCTTTCTCTCTGAAGTGGGTGATGCGTATCGCGCTTGGGCTGTTGGGTGCAGCGTTTGTCGTGCATATCATCGGCCTTGGTATTCGCTGGTATATCTCAGGGCATGCGCCGTGGTCCAATGCGTACGAGTCTATTGTATTTATTGCGCTCTCTACGGTGTTGGCAGGTCTGCTTCTAGCAAGAAGAACACCTTTTGCCCTGGCAGGTACGGCGATACTGGCAGGTATCACGATGGGTGTGGCGCATCTTAGCTTTATTAACCCGGAGATCACTAACCTTGTACCGGTACTCAAATCCTACTGGCTGATGATCCACGTTGCAACGATCATCTCCGGTGACGGCTTCCTGGGGCTTGGATCGATCCTCGCACTGCTGGTACTGATCCTCTTTATCATCAGGGGAAAAGGGAATGCAGACATAGACCGTGCGATCAAAGAGCTGACCAGCCTTTCAGAGATGGCACTGATCATCGGTCTGATCCTGATGACTGTCGGAAACTTCCTCGGTGGTGTCTGGGCAAATGAGAGCTGGGGGCGCTACTGGGGATGGGACCCCAAAGAGACCTGGGCTGCAGTCACGATCCTGATCTATGCTTCTGTACTGCACATGCGCTTCGTGCCTGCACTTAAATCAGTGTTTGTCTACAATGTCGCAGCGTTGTGGTCCTATTCGACTGTCATCATGACCTACTTCGGGGTCAACTACTACCTTTCAGGGCTTCACTCCTATGCAGCGGGTGACCCGGTGCCGATCCCGATGTGGGTTTACTATGCGGTAGCCGGATTGTTTGTGCTTACACTCATGGCTGCACGCAATAGAAAGCTGGACTAGGGACAAACCCTGCAATATTACAGTAATACGGCCTCTTTGCCGTATTCTTCTATCTCGCTTTAATAGATCTTTATCTATAAAGTGTCATGACAATACGGCGGCCTCCGCCATACTCTCTATGTTCTCCCAGATAGATCCCCTGCCAGGTCCCGAGGTTCATTCTGCCGTTGGTGACGGGGATCGTCAGCGAGTTCCCAAGGAGCGAAGCTTTGATGTGTGCGGGCATGTCATCTACCCCTTCGTAGGTGTGGATATAGTAGGGTTTGCCATCCGCGATATCACTGAAAAAGTTCTCCATATCCTGACGTACCGTCGGGTCGGCATTTTCATTGATACTCAGAGAGGCGCTGGTGTGCATGATAAAGAGGTGCAGCAGTCCGTTCTCTGCGGAAGAGAAAGTCTTCAGTGCCTCTTCTATCTCATTCGTGATCAGGTGAAACCCTCTTGATTTTGGTGATAAAGTGATCGTTTGTTGTTCGATTGCCATAGCAAAGTATACACTATTTTTTATCCGAGCGTAATACCGGGTACATAGATATTACACTCATCCCAGGTATACTCTTTTGAGCTATTTATGCACAAGGAGCAGGGATGAAGGAGTTTATGGGAGAGCTGCGCGTATTGCTTAGTTACCCAAAGAATTGTATATTGTTGGCGGTGCGTTTACTCCTTACTTACGGTTTTACTCAGCCGGCAATTCTCAAACTGAACAATATCCATGAGACGATCACATGGTTTGCCGGGCTGAAGATTCCTTTCCCGTCGTTCGTTGCCTATACGGTGACCGGGCTGGAGTCGCTGGGGATCATTCTTCTGATTATCGGGCTTTTTACCCGCTATATTTCGCTTATGCTCTCGATGGTCATGCTGGGTGCGATCTATTTTGTCCATCTGCCGAACGGATTTTCCGTACTTAATAACGGCATAGAGATACCGCTTTACTACTTTGCCTTTTTTATGATCCTGATCAGCTTCGGAGCAGGGAAATTCAGTCTTGACCGTCTCTTCTTCGAAAAGGGAGATGGGTATGAATAATCAGGAGAACTTTTTTTCCAAGTTTACTGTTCTTGCAGCTGACTGGAGTGTCTTTTTCAAAATACTGCTTCTGGCGGCGGTAGTGCTTATGATCTCTGTTTTTATCTATGACCGTTTCATCCAGCGTAAAAACCAGTTGCTGATCAACTACCCGCTTGTGGGACGCCTTCGTTATCTCTTCTATCTCCTTCGCAATCCCATGCGACAATACTTCGGGGATGAGACCTACTATGACTCTTTTGAAAAGCTTGAGTGGATCAGTAAAGTCTCGCAGCATCAGAGTCCCTATCTCTCCTTCTCAACGACCTTCCCCCAGTCAAAACAGCATACGCTTTTCAAGCACGCAAACTTTGTCAAAGAGGTCAGTGAGGTGCAGCATGATTTTTCCGTGACATTCGGAGAACAGCACAAGTATCCCTTTAAGACAAATAGTATTATAGGCCGTTCAGCGATGAGCGACGGTTCCATCTCGCCTGAGGGGACACGTGCCTTTGCCAGAGGGGCATACCGTGAACATTTCCCTATCAATACCGGGGAGGGCGGGCTGACATCCAATTTCCTGACGCTGATGCGCTATGATGCGCTCAACAGTGAGTTCCTGGAAAAAAAAGAGGGTACGATCTTTGCCAAAACGGTCTACCGGATCATCTACCTTATCACCAACTCCGAGATCGCCCATCGTGTCTACCGCAAGATGGTAGTACGTCAAAGAGACAGGGGATCTTTTATCTTTGACCGACAAAGTCTTGTCTTTTTCCGTATCCACTGGGAGAAACCGATCAGATATTTCCCTGAGGAGATACCTCCCGGAGTCCCCGATATCATCTTTCAAATGGAATCGGGGCTCTATGGCGTAAGGGATAACGAGGGGAACTTTGATCCGGATCGTTATGCAAAGGTGATGCGCTTTTGCCGTATGACGGAGATCAAGATCGCCCAAGGGGCTAAACAGACAGGCGGCAGGCTGCTTGCCACTAAAGTGAGTGAAGATATCGCCTATTACCGCGGGGTAAAAGCCCATCAGGATCTCTTCAGCCCCAACCGCTTTCCCTATGCCGAGAATATGGAGATGCTCATGGACTTTGTCGAACAGTTACAGGATATCTCCCAAAAGCCTGTAGGGATCAAGATCGTGATCGCTTCGCGTGAGCACTTTGAAGAGTATGCCAAAGCCTTAAAAAAACGGCTCGATAAGGGAAAAAAGATTGTCGATTTTATCACGCTGGACGGAGGAGACGGCGGCTCGGCTACAGCCCCACTGGAGATGATGAACCGCATCGGTATATCGATCCAGGCATCACTGTTAGTGGTCAATGCTGTGCTGGAGCAGTATGGGCTCAGAGAACATATCAGGATCATCGCCAGTGAGAAGGTGCTGACACCGGATGATGTGGTGGAGCTGCTCTGTTATGGGGCTGATTTTGTCAATATCGCCAGAGGATTTATGATCTCGGCAGGATGTATCCGTGCAAGGCAGTGTTCAGGGGCGAACGGACGTGACTGTCCGGTAGGGCTGGCTACCATGAACGAAGCCAAGAGAAGCAAATACCTTGTGATTGAAAAGTCCCACCATATCGCCAACTACCATCGAGCGCTTCTGAACGGCGTCAGCTCCCTGCTTGCCGTGATGGGCAAAACAGAGGTAAGCGAATTGGGCATGGAGGATCTGAACCTGAGAAAAAAAGAGAGGTGTTAAATATCGTGGCTTGATGCCATCTCTACAAAGAGAAAATGTGCATCACTCATTGCTTTTATGATAAGTTGCTGCTCTTCGGTGATCTCAAGACCATCTCCTTCATCTAGCCTTATGCCGTTAATCTCAATACTTCCTTCTATGGAGACAAAGTAGATCTGTCTCTCTCTGTCTATGGTAAACTCAAGTGCTCTATACTTCTCCAGACGGGAGATAAAAATTTTGACATCCTGATAGATCTTGATCTGTGCATTGCCTTTTTTCGAAGAGACAATATTGAGCAGCCTGTTGTGTGAATCTTTTTTTTCAAACCTATAGGAGCCATATATGGGTTCAAGGTTTTTTTCAGGCGGGAGGATCCATATCTGAAGAAGTCTGAGCCTTTTATCCGGATGGTGATTGTACTCGCTGTGAGTGATACCTGTGCCGGCACTCATATACTGTACTTCTCCCTCCAGAAGTTTCTCTTCATTGCCCATGGAGTCTTGATGTGTGAGTTCCCCCGAGACAATGTAGGTGATGATCTCCATATCTCTGTGAGGATGGGTGGGAAAACCTGATTTTGGTTGAATCGTATCGTCATTGAGGACCCTTAATACACCGAAATTTACATGATCAGGATCATAGTAATCAGCAAAAGAGAAGTGATAAGTAGTTTGCAGCCAATGGCGATCAGATTTACCCATTCTATTGCTCGGTTTTTTTAACAGCATAGCAGATACTCCATTGTAGTTTGAAGTGATAATACCCTCTCAATATGCAATATGGATGTAGTGAATCATGTTTTGGAGGGGATAGGCACTTTTGGTTTTTTCATTTATTCCAGGGTGATCATGGTACTTTTTACTTCATTCTCTCTAAGGTATTGAAGCTTGATGCGGTCTCCGCTGTGATATCTTTCCAATGTATCAAGGAGGAGAGCTGGGGTATCCACTTCATCCCCATCGATACTGAGGATGATGTCCCCTACGCGCATTCCTTCCCGGGAGAGCATCCTCATACTGCGCAGCCCTGCACTGTGTGCGGGAGATCCTTCTCTGATACCGATGATCGCTACGCCTTTGATGCCGAGTTTGCCGGTGATGGCTTTGTTCAGTTCTTCATCGATCGTAATACCAAGCTGCGGTCTTTTATAGTGGCCTTTGGCGATGAGCTGGGGTACGATACGGTTGACTGTATCGACAGGAACGGCAAAACCGATACCTGCATAGACACCGGAAGGGCTGTAGATGGCGGTATTGATCCCGACAAGCCGTCCGGCACTGTCGAGCAGCGGACCTCCGGAGTTGCCCGGGTTGATCGCCGCATCGGTTTGTATCAGTCCTTTGATCTGTGACCCGTTATCATTATAGAGGCTGCGGTTCAGTGCAGAGACCACGCCGGTTGTCAGAGTCTGGTCGAGCCCGAAAGGGTTTCCGATCGCGTACATCATCTGCCCGACCTTCAGATCGCTGCTGGTTCCGATAGGGAGAGGCGCAGGCATATTGGAGACCATCGGTATTCGCAATACAGCGATATCGTGGTCTGGGCTGGCACCGACCAGAACAGCACTGAACGTACGTTGGTCACTGAGATGGATACGGATCTCTGATGCTCCTTGAAGTACATGATAGTTGGTGATAATGTGTCCATGACGATCCCAGACAAATCCCGAACCGGTTCCTCTGGGGATACGGGTAATATCCCGTGTCCATAGGTTGAGTGTATCTGTTAGCGTGGTAATGTAAACGACTGCTGGGCTGGCCTGACGAAAGATCTCGATATTGGTCCTCTCTGTATCCGAGAGCGCTCCCCTGGCTGTCACAGCACGGGGCTCCGTATGCATAGAGAGCCAAAGTGTTTCAAGCCGCGGAAGCAAAAAGAGCAGGGCGATCAGCCCGATGAGTATAAACAAGAGAGTACGTATCGTGCGCAAAAGTCTGTATTGCATCGGTGCATTATCCATGATTTTCACCTTCGTTATTGTTAGCTGGCAAGGATATCATAATATGAAAAGATTAACAGCTGAAGTTCCGGATAAAAATATCTTCAAGAGTATAGGGTTTCAGGGATAAAAAAGAAGAAGAGGTAAAGTCACTTGAGATAAAAATAGTGTATACTTCGGAATGCAGATGAATAACAGTTACAAGATGACCATAATAGTCCCGATTTATAATGAGATAGACAACCTTGAACGTGTCGAAAAGACCTTTCTTGAGTACCTTGCCCAAAGCCCCACAAAAAGCCGTGTACTTTTTGTGGATGACGGTTCTACGGACGGCAGTTTTGAGAAGATCCGCAGGATATGCGAACATCCTGATTTCCATTTTCTCAAATTCAGACAAAACAGGGGATTGAGTACGGCGATCAAAGCAGGTATCGACCATACCGATACGGAGCTGATCGGCTATATCGATGCCGATCTTCAGACAACACCTTTTGACTTTGACAGACTTCTGGGTGAGATAGACGGCTGCGATGCCGTCATCGGATACAGGGCAAAACGCAAAGATACTTTAAGCAAGAAGATACAGTCACGCATCGCCAACGCGATTCGCCGGATGCTGATCGATGACGGTGTGATCGATACGGGATGTCCGTTGAAGGTCCTGCGCACCGAAAAGGTTAAAAAGATTCCTTTTTTTGACGGAATGCACCGTTTTATACCGGCACTGCTCAAGCTTGAAGGCGGGGAGATCAGGCAGCTGGAAGTGCAGCATTTTGAGCGTATTGCCGGAGAGTCCAAGTTCAATATATTTAACCGATCTATCAAACCGCTTCAGGATGCCTTTGCCTACCGATGGATGCGCAGCAGATATATCCGCTATGAAATAGAACAAGCGGATATTTAGTATGCATCAATGGTTTTCTGACCATGCGGTCATTTATCTGCTCGGGTTTGTGGCGCAGCTGCTCTTTTCTGCCCGGCTCCTGGTCCAGTGGATACTTTCCGAAAAGGTAAAAAAAGTACTGACCCCCGAACTCTTCTGGGAGCTCAGCCTTCTGGCCTCGTTCCTCTTTTTTGTTTACGGTTGGCTGCGTGATGATTTTGCGATCATGTTCGGACAGACGATCACCTACTTTATCTATATTCGCAATATGCAGATCCAGAAAACCTGGCAGAGACTTCCGGTGCTGCTGCGCACATTTTTGTGGGTATTCCCGGCGTTGATCCTCTTTTACTCCTACTCCAACGGCCAGTCCGATATCCAGCGTCTCTTTTTCAACCAGTCCATACCATTATGGCTGCTGGTATGGGGAAGTATTGCTCAGATCGTTTTTACCTTCCGTTTTATCTATCAGTGGATCTATTCGGAGAGGATCAGACGTTCCCATTTGCCCGTAGGGTTTTGGCTTCTGAGCCTGGCAGGATCGTTGATGATCCTGACCTATGCGATCATCAGGAAGGATCCGATCCTTTTCCTCGGCCAGCTCTTTGGCTCAGTCGTTTATATAAGAAATATCATGATAAGTAGAAAGGAGACAAGATGAATCACCATCAGACAGCGAAGCAGAATGCACTGCTCGCCTTTGTGATTATTTTTTCGGTAACTTTGATCGGCATCTACTTCCGCCCGTTGATGATCATCGATGAGACACGCTATGTGAGTGTTGCCTGGGAGATGTGGGATAAGGGCTCATTTTTGGTCCCCCTGATCAATGGTGAACCCTACCACCATAAACCGCCATTGCTTTTCTGGCTCTTCCACCTGGACTGGTTCTTGTTCGGCGTCAACGAAACAACCATTCGTTTTATCCCGATGCTCTTTGGGCTGGGGACACTTGCTGTCCTCTATAGGCTTTATCTGGCGTTATGGAGTGATGATCAAGAGGGTGCGACATACGCTATCCTGGTTGCAGCAGGTACGGTCATCTTCGCATTTTACAACTCGCTGATCATGTTTGATGTGATATTGACATTTTTTGTATTGCTGGGTGCTTATCATATCATCAGGGCGACACAGTCACCATCACGCTACAACTTCATGATGTTCTCCGTTGCATTCGGGCTTGCGGTACTGACCAAGGGCCCTGTCGTGCTGGTGCATCTCCTGCCCCTGATGATATTTGCCTGTTATTTTACACCACATAAACTCTCCCGATCGTTTTATATTAAGCTTGCATTGGCTTTCGGGGGAGGGGTATTGATCGCCCTTGCCTGGGCGGTACCGGCAGGTATCACAGGAGGGGAGGAGTACCGGCATGCCATCTTCTTTGGGCAAACCGCCAACAGAATGGTGGAGTCCTTTGCCCATCAGCGTCCGTTGTGGTGGTATCTGATGCTTTTGCCGCTTTTGCTTTTTCCATGGTCGCTCTATAAACCGTTCTACAGTTCACTGAAACAGATCGTCTTTGATGCACCACTCAAAATATTGACCGGATGGCTGCTTACTACACTCTTCTTCTTTTCGCTGATCAGCGGTAAACAGTTGCATTATATCATGCCTGAGATCGCTCTATTTTCATTGCTGTTTACAAGAGTTTTGAGAACTGCAGCTCCTTCACAGATGCTCTCTGCAAAGCTTATAGGGTACAGTTTTCTTCTCTATGGTGCCGCTCTCGCAGTTTTCCCTTTTATCATGCCGATGACGAAAGCGAGCCTCACTTTTGAACAGGATACTGCTGAATTTCTTGTGGCGGTAGTTATGATTGCCGTGAACGGGATCTACCTGATACGCCAAAAGTTCATTTCGCACAACCATGCGTTAAGATCAGTTGCCCTCAGCAGCGTCCTTGTGGTCCTGGTGACGCATCTGCCGGTACACAACTTCCTGGCAAAACTGGATCTTTCAAATTTTTCTCAGCAGATTGCACAGCTGCAGGAGAAGGGTATCCCTGTACTGCATGACAGAAAGTATCATGACCAGTACCACTTTATCGGCAGACTGCAGCAGCCTCTCATTGTGGTCAACAACAATGAAGAGATCGCCCATTATGCCCAAAAAGATCCGGATACGGTGATTGTGACCTACGAAAGACAACGAAAGATCGATTGGCTGAACCAGGCACTCATTATCGAAAAAACGGACTTTAAAGGGAAGTATGCCTTCCTGATCAGGGCGAAAGACTATCAGGCCTTTTACGGAACTCCCTCAGAAGAAGGAACGCAGAAGTAGCGCTTTAATCCTTCTATGGCAGTTGGAGGGGCCTTTTTCCTGCTTTTCGGCGAATAGCATTGACTGCTTTGAATACAACAGGTTGTCTGATAACCCACTTCTGTATCCTGTATTTATAGGGAAAATTGACCAAAACCAATCCCACAACGATCGTGAGTATCCCCTGTCCGGGGATGAACAGCATCACAATGCCCGCAATGACAAAAATAGCTCCAAGCATATTTTTAAGCAGAAGGATACTCCACTGTATGAGAGGAGGATACTTTTCCCACGGGTACTTCTGGCGTTTTGGATGGGCAAAGTAGTCAGAGGGGAGAAGGATGATGATCCATGGGATCAAAACGATAGAGAGGATGAAAGCGATGATCGCAACGATCGCCGGGGTCACCATCTTTTTCTCCTTCTGTGCTGTAGTGCGAAGTACTTACGCGAATGTAGGCTTCAGTGAAAACTTTCCTATCTCTTCAAGGAATGTCGTAGCGTACGATCCCTTTGGCAGAAAGAATTTCACGGTAACTCTTTTGCTCTCACTCTCATAGTGTGTCTCTACCTCTTCGGGCCAGATCCAGGCATATCTTCGATCCCCCTTCAGTGTGCTCAGGTCTCTGTCGTCAAATGGCTCTTCAAGGTGATAGGCATCGCTTCTGGAGCGTTCAACGTTGGCCCCGCAGAGCAGGCCCGTAGGAGAGATTTTTTTCTGTGCAAAGCGTGTTGCGCTTTGCATCATATCTTCGAGCAGTGTGATCCTGCCGTAGGGGTAGGCTTGCATCATTTCTCCCAAAAAGAGCTTGAAAAACTGGGGTTGTTGGGCAAGGACCTTGACCAGCTCAAGCGGATAGCCGAGTTTTTTTGCTGCTTTATCGGCAGGGTATTGGGCGATGGTGGAGGAGAGCTTGACGCGCATACTCAGCCAATTATTGAAGAGGTGGCTCTGGTAGGCGGAAACGAGGAGTTTTTCCTTGCTGCCTTTGAGTTTCTTCCCGCTGTGGGCGATCTCTTTACCCTGTTCAAAAGAGTGGCTGTCCTCTCCGAATCTCTGGTAACCGTAGTAGTTGGGGATCCCTTCTTTTTGCATCTTCAGTGCGGTGGTACGGAAGAACTTCGCATCTTTTGGCAAGACACCGTGCAGGATGATGGAAAATCGGTTGCCTTTGAGATGCCCTATCTTGATGGGCGCTTTATTATAGGTTTTCTCCAGTATCTCTACACGTTCTGTCGTGAGGTTCTTTTCAAGTGCTTTTTCATACTTTTTGGGCAGAGAGATGTATTGTATCGTAGTTGCGTTTTTATCTTTGAGCCCGGCATAACCGATGTCGCGCTCTTCCAGTCCCGTAGCTTGAGAGATCACATGGATGAGTTTCCAGGTACTCATGTCGGTCTTTTTGATCTTGAGGATAAGGAAGTTGCCTGTTCCGCTGAAGTGATAAAGCGGTATCTCCTCGACAAAGAAGCGCTCGACTGTCTGTTTAAAGTCGAAATTGATAGGTTGGTGGGTATAAGCGTAAGTTTTTTGCATAACAGAATTATATCCAATCCATTACTAAGTATTACTTGACAAATATCAATCATCACCTCATGGTATGATGATACCTCCTGTGTATGGAATAAGTGGCGGTTTTACACTCACTATTTTCATGATTGATCACACAATCCTAAACAAATCGCTCGTAAAATTGTATGGACTAATGTATAATGTGACAGAGAAACAAGAAGGAGTATGAGTGTCACGCAGTTTTATGCTTTTGGTGTCCAGATTTTCCATTTTGGGCATGCTAGTCCTGTTGGTTTCTGGCTGTGCACCAAAATCCCGTCATTTTTCGGCGCCGGATGGAGCGCACTATACCAAAGCGGTCATCAAGGGGTATACCAATATCCGCTATTGGGGAGATCAGAGAGCCGCGTATGCAGATACCACGATCGATCGCTTGAAACAAAACAAGCAGCTTCATAAAAGGGTGGATATCCTGGCGCTTTCAGGCGGGGCGGAGGACGGTGCCTATGGAGCAGGTTTCTTAAAGGGGTGGAGCGAACGGGGAAACAGGCCTGAATTTACGATGGTGACAGGGATATCTACCGGTGCGCTTATCGCACCTTTTGCTTTTTTGGGTCCTGAATATGATGATGTGCTCAAGCGGCTCTTTACCGAAAGCTCACGGAAAAATATCTTTGTATTGACGCCTTTTACTGCACTTTTCGGCGGCTCTTCTGTAACAGACACGGCACCGCTTAGGCATATTCTCAAAGAGGAGATCGATGATGCGTTCGTAGCTGCATTGGCCAGAGAGGGGCGCAAGGGCCGGATACTTCAGATCGGTACCACCAATCTTGATGCGCAGCGTCCGGTGGTCTGGGAGATCACTGAAATCGCCCAGAGCGGACACCCTGATGCAAAACGTCTCATCCAGCAGATCATGCTGGCTTCTGCTTCGATCCCGGGGGTATTCCCTCCTGTATTGATCGATGTAATGGTCGATGGGAAAAAGCATCAGGAGCTTCATGTCGATGGAGGTGTGACGCAGCAGATCTTTGTCTATCCTCATGACTTAAATGTGCGAAGGTATGAAAAGATATTGGGTATCCACCCCAAAAAAAGTTTCTGGCTGATACGCAATACCAAAATCACTCCAGAATACAAAGCAGTCGATCTGTGGCTGAGTGATATTGCCGGGCGTTCGGTGAGCACACTGATCAAGTATCAGGGAAGGGACAACCTGAACAATATCGTAGCTGTTGCCAAGCGTGACGGTTTCATGGTACATATTACCCATGTACCTGCAAGTTTTGATACGCCGCTTGAAAATATGTTTGACAAAAAATATATGGGAGCACTCTATCAGGTAGGGTATGAAAAGGGGCGTTCCGAGTCAGCGTGGTACACTGACTTTTAGTGAAGATTCATGATACAGGGAGGGAGAGGAGAAGATTATCCGCATTTCCCCGGAGCGCACTTCATCCCTCCGCATTTCCCCTCAAGCTTGCTTTTGATGCTCCCTGACTGCATCTCATCAAGCATCTGTTGTGTCTCGACCGGATGTGCGATAAACTGGTAGGCTTTATAGAGCGTGTAAAACCCGTAAAGGATCACCATCAGTGCAGCGAGCTTCATCATCACACCGCGCAGCGAGCCCTTCTGCAAAAACTTGGTAAGGGTTGCCAGAAAAAAGAGTGCCGGGATAGTAGCCAGTCCAAAAGTGGCCATCACTATAGCACCCCAAAGCGGTGATGCGGTACTCGCTGCAAAGATCGCAAAGGAGT
>Ga0209206_10000033_pt1 | contig 28124 bp, 43 predicted proteins | sample ZodSprsou2mmetaG_FD_185478 | JGI IMG/M metagenome (GOLD analysis project Ga0209206, IMG submission 185478) | Hot spring sediment microbial communities from Zodletone spring, Oklahoma to study Microbial Dark Matter (Phase II) - Zodletone Spring... ...
ACTTGGAAGCGAACAAGAACGCACTCAACCTGAACCGACTAGCACGGGCCGCAAGAACAGCCAAAAAGGATAGCGCCGAGTACTATGACGCGATGGCGGCGTGGTATGAGGCCCAGGTTATGCTCGGCAAAGGTAGTGATGAGTCGCTAGACAAGATGGCAAAGCAGGCCGCCAAGTGGCGGGAGATGGCCGCAGCTATGCGCGTGACGACGGATAACCTGCGTGAGTTCAATGAGCTAGCCTTTGAGAGCAATCAAGCATGGCAGGCGACGCTTGACCGAATTACAGAAGGCGCGCTACAGGTAGCTCGCGGTATTTCGCCGGAGCAAGTAGCGGGTGACGTATGGCAGACGTTACCGCTCGACAAACTCGACGACAAGGTTCAGAAAACGATTGACTGGATGGGCGCTTTGCAGCAGGCGGCAGGTGCGGCCGGCCAGTCTCTCGGGCAGGCGTTCAGTGACATGGCCGCAGGTGCAGAGATGGACCTTGGCAAAGTCATCGAGCAGATCGGCAAGCTCATCGCCAAGCTACTCATCATGGCTGCGCTCTATACGATACCCGGCGTCGGTCCGCTGCTCGCGCAGTTCGCAGGCGGGTTCTTGGGTGGTGTCGGTTTTGAGAATCCGGTAGAAGACACCAAAGCCTTCCGCTGGGGCTTCGACTTCGCCCGGCAGTTTCGGGAGGGCATTAACGCGAGCATTACGGGCGGACTGAGTCTGCCATCAATGCAGCCGGCGGCAGTAACAGCCGGTGGATTTGCCGGCGGGATAGCGTTTGATGTTCACGTCCATGAGCCGGGACCGTACACACAGGTCGAGATAGTCAGGCGCGGGATTGAGGCGATGAGTGACCAACAGGCATTCGGATTATTCAGGACGCGCCTCGGCCGGGCTACTGATAAGTGGGCAGGACGATGATTAGCGACGAGTCGAATCTGACTGCGCCCAGCCGACAGCGGCACGGTGTAGATGGTTCCCGGCCTCTAAAGTGCCAAGCCATGCCTTTACCGCATAGACTACCGAGACTACTTCAATTCCTACCGCTAGAGTCGTCAGAACAATCTGAGCACCGTCGGCCGAATCTGGAGACGAACTGGAAACACTGCGGCAGAGAGCATAGACCGCAACCCCAGCTACGGCCGCGAGAATGCTATAGCCCTGATAGTTGTTCACGTTGCGCAGGCTCGTACCAGCATCGTATAGCTCACCCACGAAAGATGCAGGCTGTCTATGCGTCATCTGCCATGACGTATCAGGCGGAACGACTGGAGGATCGCTGCTTCCCAGAGCCACCGCACACAATAGGACGGTTACCAGTTTCCCACACAGGTACTTGTTTTCCATGCGCCATGGTACCGCCCGGCAGCTATCTTGTCAAGTAACTAATGCGACCACTCACTGACGCTACGATTGCCGCTTTGCGGCAGGTGCCAAACGCGCCGGGGCTGCAATTCCGGGTCTACTTACGGCACAAAGGCTGGTCTCCGAGCGACCCGGACATCACGACGGATTTCAGCGAGTTCGTAGTACAGGAGTCGCTCGGCAACATCGACTGGACTTTGGAACGCGGGTACGCGCAGCTTACGCCGGGCGACGTGCAGTTTCAGATCCGTGACAACCTGGACCAGTTTGAGACGGTCGTGCGGCGCGCGCCGAGTCCCTGTGAGGTCCAGATCTGGGCCGCGCCGGCCTGGGGTGGCGCTATCGGTGATTGGGCGATGCTCTTTCACGGTTACATCGAGCCGTCAGACATCACGCGCGGGGCGGCCGAGCCCGGCGATGGGGGAGAGCCGGTTGTGCCGGTCAAGGATGTCTACGCCAAGAGCTACCTCAGCGCCCGGCTGGACGCAGTCCGCGCCCTGCCGTTGGAGACCTGGACGGGCGTACTACGGCTCGAGGAGATCGTGCGGATGCTTGGCGACGGGCTGATAAGCGTAGCCGGGCACGAGCCGATTGACTACGATATTCAAGTGGCGATGATTCCGACGAAGGACGACCGGCTTGTACTTTCCGCGTGGAATCAGCAGGACCAGGCCGCGATTGACGGGCCGAGTTGGATTATCCGCGAGAATGATAGTTACTGGTGGATTCTACAGTGGCACTGGAACGGTACGGACGGCATTCTCTACCAGTATCAGCTTGACAAGCATACCTACAAGGTAACAGGGACGACTGAAATCCTCCGTAGTGCGGATCACGCCGAATATGGGCGGTTCCACTATGTCAGCAGTACCAATGTGCTACTCAGCATCAGTCGCCGCGAGGCTTGGCCATGCTTGACGGACTTCACGCCGGAGGTTTTGAAGGAGCTCATCTTAATCGACCGACGGGATGGAGCAATTGTCGCCAGGTGGCGAGCGGACGCGCACTACATTAGTACGGCCGGTCCGCTCTGGTGGCGGCCGGTCGGTTACTGCGCCGTGGCCTGTCCGACCGGCGGCGCACAGCCGCAGATAGTCCTTTGGATGAACTGCAGCAACATGTGGGGGGCGAGCCACATCATGGCGACACTGTCACTCGTCAACCTGGTGCTCGACCTGGATTGTGGCTGGCATAGCGGGATAACGGCGGGCTACGTTGCGGGTGGGGCTATCTGCGCGAATGACAACTGGGGCAGAATCTTCTCCGGTGCTGCAATCAGCAAGGAACCGCTAGGGACATGGATATACCTTGATATCGCCCGAAGCGATGACAACGGCGTGACCTTTACGGATCTGTGGTCTGGCACCATCATCGGATACTGCGACGGGACAACCCGTCAAGACCCGGCACACAGACACGCACGGCAGGCGGGGGGCAACATCATCTTCGACGGCGAGGATAATGGACACTACTGGACTCTGTACGATTCGACCGTTCACGACTTCGCCCTTCAGGTTGATGCGCCTATTTGGCTGCAGGAGTATCGGCACGATCATAACGACTGGCCGGAGTGCATCGGTCTGATCTACAATCCGCCCTATGACGGGCTACCGGAGCACTGGCACGTCGTTCACTTCTACGTCGACGCACGAATATCATCCGTCGTACTCTATGAGTTCTACAACGGCAGAGCGCCGACGTGGAATCAGCTCGCCATCTTCGATCAGCCCGGCTATTTCACGAAGCTCAACTGGACGGAGTTTGCAGAGCGCGACTATGACGGAACGACCGGGCACTACTGGGGATGGCGAGACTATACTTCCTCACCGATTGTACTGATTGCTTCCTACTTCTGGCCTGCCTTCGACCTGGACGCAGCTCCACCGACCGAAGACGAAACGGCGCGGGCTTTCGTCGGGCGCCTTGCCGAGGCGACCGGCCACATGATTCTCTTTCCTGGCCGCGCGACACCGACCGGCCTGCTAACCTGGCGGGTCCGGCCGCGGCATACGCAGCCGCCAGACTACTGCCTGACGGCGCGGGAAGTCCTGGCAGACGGAATCAGCCTCAAAGGCGAGCGCCGGTTGCGCGTGCTCGTCACGACGCAGGGTAGCACCTACGCCTATCCCGATACCGAGGCCCTGGCGCTGGACCGGCAGAGCGAATTGACCATTGGGAATGACGGCATCCCGGCGAGCGTGGCCGACGACTTCGCCTACTGGCTCTATAGCCTCTTCAATACTCAGAACCGGCAGGTATGCGTCACGCTCGATTGCTGCCTCTGGGTCGAAGTCGGAGATTCAGTTGACGTAGCGCTCGGACTGGTTGACTACCTGCAGGGCGTGGTAACTCGGCAGAGCCTGGCAAGTACGACCGGCCGCGGTGAATGCGAGCTGCTCTGTGCTATGATCCCGCCTAGCGGAGCCGGACGCCTGACGCCGAAGGGAGTACCATGAGGACGTATCTCGTCTGGGGCGGGAGTACCTACCCGCAGTTGCGCTACTTTGACGCCTCCCGCGGAATCAGTAAGCTCTACCTTACCGAGGGCCAGGGCTTGCCGCAGGTCAAGCTCGAGGTCATGATAGAGGAGACTGACCTTGTGATCAACCGGCTGGTGAGCCGCGAGATCCGCCGCCGGCGGTCGATGTTCCTGCTGCGTTGCGCGCTTGGCCTCCGGCTTCCTAACAACCGTGAGATCCTTGATTTCGTCTACGAGGCGCTACGGTTGAACGCGCCGATCTACATCCGGCCTCACCCCAACTGCCTCTACTGGCCTGCACCGCACGCGCATACTGACGAGTGGCAGGTCGTCCTCGACGGCCAGTTTGACTGGCGGTACTTCTTGGATAAGTGGGTCGGTCACGACCTGACGCTCAAGCTCGTCGCGACGGCTGAGATGCTGGGCCCGCCCGTCGATGAGTCCTCGCCGGATTTCGTTCCGATAACCTACATCCCGGTAGAAGGCGTGCCTGCTCCGACCGAGGAGACCGCCTACTGCTTCTGGGGTGAGCGGATGTTGGCAGGAGAGTATGACTACCAGGACGGCGTTGATGACGTCTGCTTCTGGGAACTGTGAGGTGAACTATGGCATGGGCAGATAGAACTAAGGCCGTCCCTAACTCCTTCACCGGGCGGCCGAGTCCGACGAACAAGGAGGCAGCATATCAGGTCCGCGCCGCGCCGGTCAATCAGAACTTTCAGGCCGGGCAGCTCGCCGTAGCGATCTGTCAGGCGCTCGGTACTGAGGTAGCCGATAACTCCAGTACGGCAATCCTGTGCAAACTGACCCTGCTCGCCGGGCGGTTCACGCCAGGGGATCGGCTGACTATTATCGAAGACCGGCCGACGGCGCGCGTCTGGTGCGCGGTTGTCACCGGGACCGCCAACGTCCCACTCGTGGAGTTCGGAGATGCGGCGCTGCATGACAGTGCCAAAGCCGGAACGGCCGACTACGACGCGATTCAGAACGACCTCATTCTCCTGCAGATAGCGCCGGATGACAACGCGATCTGGCCGAAGCAGTCAATTCTCACCGGCGGCGCGCACGGCCTGACCGGCACCGACCTGCCGTGGAAGCTGGGCGAGACTGACACCATCGCAGACAAGCTCGGCGCGGCCGCAGGGCCGGCAGGTAACGACAAGAGCGTGCAGTTCAATGACTCCGGAGACTTTGGCGGCAACGACAACTTCGTCTGGCGTGATACGGACGGGACGCTCATTGCGGGGCAGTCTCTAGCAGGTGGGGTAGCTAACGTTACTTCATCCGCAGTGTTCGGATTTGACCATGACGTAGCAACAGGAGCCGATGAGGTCCTGGTTGCAGGCGACAGCAATGAGGCAACGTTAGACGGCAGCCGCAGTACCGTCTTAGGTCATAACTCCCGCGCGAACCGCGAGGCTCAGGTTGTCAACGCCAGCGGCCGTTTCGTCGCGAATGGCGACGTTCAACATACTCTCTCACTCATCCGCAAGGTCGCTACGACTGACGCGACGCCGACGCTGGTAGCCTCGGAGCCGGTCGAGAGCGGCAAGGTGTACGCTGTGCGTGGTGAGATTCTCGGCTGCAAGGATGACGGTACTTCCTCGCACTGGTTCTTCCGTGCGACAATCAAGAACGTCGGGGGAACAACTATCCTAGTAGCGGGTGGGGCCAGTGTCATACCGACTCTCGTACTGCAGGACGGCGGAGCGGCGGCCTGGGCGACGCTGGTCTCGCCCAATGACGGCACCGATACACTTGACGTACAGGTGACAGGCGCGGCGGCTACGAATATCCGCTGGGCCGTTGCGCTCGAGATGGTCGAGATCGCCTACTAGCAGCCATGACTACCCACGCGGGCAGCAACAACAGGCTCCTCACGGCCGTGGCAGTCGCGCTCGGAATCCTCGTCTCGGCGCTGTCGGTGTTCGCGTTTGTCGAGACGCGTAGCGGCAACAGGGCAGTCTTGGCGGCGACGGTGAACAAGCTAGAGAAGTGCAGCGACGATCATGAGGCCCGGCTGCGGATCGTTGAGGAAGCCTACCGCGAGCAGCGACCCGTAATGCGGGCGCTGGCCCGGCACTTCGACATTAAGCTCAGTAGTAGCCGGAGCGATACGACGCCCTGAGCGGCTGGGCTAGGGCCAATAGGTACTCGCCGTGGCTGTCCAGTCATCGACGGCCGTTCCCTCTTCGACTAGCACGTCATCAGCGTAGATATTCACATCCGCCGTACCGGTTGTCCACTTAGCCGTCACGTGTAGCAGCCGAGTCTTGCCATCAGACCGGAACTGGTAGACCCAGGGCAGTGATTTGCTAGTGGATATGACGTCAGACTGCCGGGCGTCAAGGTACTCGACAGTAACACTGGGGGCCGAGCCGGTGACTTCGTACTTGATCGAATACCGCTGACAGCCCGCGCAGATGAACAGGACTGTCACGGCGAGCGCGAGCGCGCCAATAACCATCAGTATCTTGCCGACCGCTGCCGTACTCGTCACCCACTGGGGTTGTCCGGGATTCGGTTGTCCGCAATGAGGGCAGGTCTTGGCCGTCGGGCTGACTTCCTTGTGACACTGACAGCAGAGCGTAGGCTTTGATGTAGCGTCATTCATAATGGCTGATTCTACCGCCGGTCCTACCGCGCTGTCAAGCGCGAACTGCGCGCTCCGCGAACGGCCGCGAGACCCACTCGGCTACCCTCTACGCGGAGCGCGCGCGCGTCAAGTCTTGCATCGCTTCTAACGACGCGGCCGCGCGGCCTTACTAAATTTCTTGACAAGTTAGGGGAGAGGGGTTATAGTCAGTCCGATGGAAGCGACTAGCCTGACTATTCAACCTACAAAGGTAGCCCGCCTTCGTACCGCACCTGCGCGCATAGCGCGCAAGGCTTATCGGTTCCATCCGGGGGCGGGCTTTGATACTGTGATGAGCCGGTCGCGTTTCTTTTATCCCCATCAGGTTTACATAATCCCTAGATCAGGATGCCGGCAACATCGAATGATGTTGGCCGCGTCAGCCTATGCAGCGATTCCTGCAAACCTTGATGAGATAAGACGTTACGCGGCCGCCCTGCTACAAGGGGCGGTCCGTGCCGAGCAACGATAGACGGCACAACAGAGTCCAACAAGAGGGAGTCACGCGGCCTGTACTGGCCGTCAGTCTACCTCTCTCGTCCTTCATAGCAGCTCGTCATCATCTAAGGAGTCCAAATGATGAGCGCACTACAAACGGCGTCGACGCACGACGCCGGCAACGCGCCGCTCTGGACCGGGGAACCTGGCCTTCGCCGCAACCCGGCGAACTGGCCCAGGCCTGGTGCAGCGCAATATCCCGACCGGATCGAAGACGAGGAACGTCTGACCGGCAGGCTGCTCAAGCCCGATCCGCTCGAGTTCCTCAGGACCAGCCACATACATCAACACTACCTCGCCATCCGAACCAACCCGCGCAACCTGGGACAGATGCTAGACTTCATGATGAAGTCCCGCAAAATCAGCGAGACGAATCATGTGGTCTCAATGCTCGCCTGGATGGTATTCGACATCGTGACGTTCGAAGATCGCGCGCCGACTGCCATCCGGGAGATGATCTACGGACATCGGCATTCGCAGGAGCAGAGGGTCGAAATCCCCATGCGATAGCCGATTGTGCGTCGAAAGTGCCGCCGCTTCTGCGGCGGCTTCTTTTTGGCGGACAGAGAGGAGAGAACGTGAAAGAGCTCCTTGAGAATCTGGCCCACGCGAAGGCGCGAGGCGCGGTTGGCGTGATGGTGCCGGTCGCTGATCTCGACCGGTTGCTGAGTCACGCCGACGACATGGCGGGATACTTACTGCAGAACTCAGAGAGTATCGACCCGTACAAGGCCGAGGGCTATCTCAAGACGCGCGGGATGCTGCCATGACAGACGCGACGAAGATCGCTACCGCCCGCCGTCGCGAGACGATCCGCGGCCGAAAGTACTGCCGCAACTACCGCGACCGTTACTGCTCCCGTCTGTGCAATCAGTACTCAAACGACCCGAAACTCAACGCCTGCCCGGTGCCGAATCCGTGGTGGGCCCAGCAGTCCGCAATCCGCGAAGTGACATCATGATCTGCGTTCATTGCGGAGGGCAGTTGATGTGGACCACCGACCGCGGCTGGGTCCACCTGCACGGCACCAAGCCCGGCGCGACCTACATGATGCGCTGCCGAGACTGCGGGTACAAGTCAGTCAGCTATCCCTACCTGACCGTCTGTCCGAGCTGCGGCAAGGGAGTGATGGTTGACGACCACTGCGCGTTGCCGAAGGCGGGATCATGAACGGCCAATCCTCACGATACGGTACGGGCTGGCGGCAGCCGATTGTCAGCGCAGTGCGCCGCCGGCGGCTCTGTCAGCGTGTAGCCCTGTGGCTAGTGCTTGGCGGGCTAGCGGTAATCGCGGTGGGCCTGTGCCTACTGCTAGTGGAGGTGTCCGGTGTCTAGCTTCGCGGTAGATATGGCCGCGGCCAGGGCTGCCAAGTGTGACGCTGAGGCTGCGGCGATGGCCGCGATCCCTGAGCATCTTGAATGGCGTTTCAGTACGGCCGACGATAGCGGCCATGTGACTGAGCACTGGCTCAAGCTGAATGTCATTTGCAGGGAAGGTACGCGGCTGACTCTACGCTGGTGCAACGGTGAGGTCACTACGATGGCCCTCAGCTTCTATCAGGACCAGCAGGAACGCGGCAACGTGCGGGGTGCGCAGTGACCGCGCGCAATCGCCGCGCGATGGCTGAGGCCGAGCGGCGCTGGCTGGAGCCGGACCCGGAGCCGGCGCAGTGCAATCTTAAGGTCTGCCGCGGTCCGTTTTGCACGCTGCGCGGGCAGTGCCCCGACCCGGACAAGCTGGCCGACGAACTATACGACCGGCGGGAGGAGTGATGCCGATCATCGGCTACGTTGATGATGAGGGCGCGCAGATTCCCTTCGCGGACGTGCGCGCCGGCAGAGGCAAGTTCGCGGCACCGCTGCCGGTGTTGCTTTCGATGATTGCGGGCGATGATGACCCGCACGACTACGCCGCGCTGACGGTCAGCCGGATCGCCGGCGGTCTAGTGAGGCAGGCTGAGCTTCAGCGCCGGCACCCGGTATTCGTTGACTGGCGAGGTTCGTACTTCGCCTGGCTCGGCCGCGCGGTCCACGCCGTAACCGAGCAGGAGGGGCGCGCTCTATTCGGCCAGCACTACCACTGCGAAGTCAACCTGACGTGGCGGCACCCGGCCGGCGTCAAGGTCGGCGGGCGGCCTGACAGCGTGATCTATGATCCGGGCTGGCTCAGGCTGGACGACTACAAGGTAACGGGATCCTATACCAGCAAGGCTATCGCCCAGCGCGGACTCGGCAACGAGAAGCCCGACTGGCTCCGGCAGCTGAACTGTTACCGCTGGCTCTGCGAGAACGCCGACGACTCGCCGTGGCGCGGGGCAAAACTGACCGCTAGTACCCGCCTCCGTGTGATCGCCGTCTACCGCGACTGGCGTAAGGGTGACTCCTGCCCGCCGGTCGAGGTCTTTCCGCTACCCTTGGCAACTGACGAAGCGGTCCGCGGCTGGATTGACGCCGCGGTCACCGACTACCTGGCGACGCGTGACGCGCCCGACTCCGCGCTGCCGCCCTGCCCGGTTGACGCCCTGTGGTTCAACGCGCGGAAGGGAACGGCCCAGCGGTGTGAGCATTACTGCGCGGTTGCGCAACTCTGCGAGCAATGGAAGAAGGCCCGCCAGATGGCTGCGGATTCGCCCGGCGGGCAGATTACGATGGACATTCTGAAGGCGGCGGCTGAAGAAGTCGGCCGGCCGGCCTCAGAGAAACGCGGCTGAGGAGGCCGCAAGCGATGAAAAGCATAACAAAGCAAGCGAAGATGACTACTTGGAGGCTCGACGAGTGGTCAGAATACTTCGCGCGGCGGTCGGGTAAATCCCTACCGCCTATGACAGAACAAGAGCAGAAGGAGGCCGTAGCCTTCCTGCGCGGGCATCACTACCCGAAGCCCGAGGACTGCCCCGGCGCAGACTGTCCGAAGTTCCGCCCGGCATGCGGTCTAGGAATCTGCCAAATCGCTTCGGGCCTAGCCGGGGACTTCTAGGAGAAGCGATATGAGAACATCAAAGACCGAGACCCGGCCACCGCCGGGCAACGGCTCCGGCCCGCTGGTGATTACCAGGGCCGAGGTCGAGAACTATGAGCGGTGCGCGGTCGCGCGCTTCAGTATGGCGCGGGCTGGCGTCACTAAGCTCAAGGGGTACAACTGTGCCGGCAAGTCAAGCGTAGGCAACGCCCTGCGTGACCTGCTGGCCGGTGCTATGACCCCGGATTACGACAAGGCGATTGCCGTCCTTGAGCCGGTGAAATCCGGTGAGAAGGCCGCCAAAGTCGCCGTGACAATCGGCAACGCCAGGGACGGCCGGCCGGTGCTCAATGCCGAGCTCCGCCTGACCCGCAAGGGCCGGTCGCTCTACGTCTTCCCGGTCAATGAGGAAGGCAAGCGGGGAATCCCGCTGAGCGAGCCGGCGAGCGTACTTGCCCGACTGTTCGGTGCGCTGGGCGTCCTCGATCCCTATGACTTCGTGCGGATGCCGGAGCGGAAGCAGGTCGAGGCGTTCCTGGCGCTGGTTGAGTTCCCGGACGTAGGCGCCGACCTTGAGACGCTTGAGATCAAGCTCGGTCACGAGCAGGCGCTACCGGATGCCCTCGAGGACGAGCGCAAGCGCGCCTTCGAGTACCGGACCGAAGTCAACCGTGACCTCAAGCGGCTGGAAGCGGCGCGGGCCGAGATCCGGCTACCGCAGGGCTGGCGGACAATGGAGCCGGTCGACCTTCACGCCTTGCTGGACCGGCAGGACAGGCTACAGGGCCAGAAGGTAGCGGCTGGCACGGCGCTGCGTGACGCCGAGATCGCCGAGCGTGAGCAGGCCCGGACGGCCGAGGCTGTAGCCAAGGCTGAGCGGGTACTGGCCGAGGCACAGAAGGCCCTCAAGGCGGCGCAGGAGAACCACAAGCGGGCGAGCGCGGCCGCGGTTGAGGCCCGGAAGGCCGCTGAGGCTACGCAGTCCCCGGACGCTGAGCTTGAGAAGGTCCGGGCCGAACTGCAGCAGGCCGAAACGACCAACGCCGTCTGCCGACAGATCGACGCGGCGAAGCAGCAGGACCAGCAGATCGAGACAACCAAGGCCCAGGCCGATGAGCTGACCGCCCGGATCGAGGCCATCGAAGCACTCAAGCGCCGGGTCCTCGAGCAGGCGAAGTCGCCGCTGCCGGGCCTGGCCTATGACCGGGAGCGCGGAGTCACCTTCAACGACCAGCCGCTACCGCAGGCGAGTGACAGCGAGAAGGTTCTCATCGGGGCTGCAATCGCTCACGCTCAGGACCCGCGGTTGCGCTGGATCCGCGTTCCGGGATCACTCTACGAGAGCATGGACGACAAGACCGCGGCGGTATTCGACGCCCAGCTCCGTGAGTGGGGAATGCAGGCGCTGGCTGAGGTTGTGTTGCGCGGCAACGACAAGGGCGGCTTGGTGATCGTGGACGGCGTACTGGAGGCGGACGATGAACCGGCAGAATGACTCGGATACTTCGCTGACGCCGTTGGCCGATCTGAATGAGCCGGTGATCCGGCACCTTGAAGCGCAGTTACCGGAGACGCGGCGGGTACTGGCCTACGAGCGACGGCAGAAGTACATCGGCATGATAGCCGAGGACTGCCGCCCGGATGATGGAGGTGCAAGGTGAAGCTGACGGCAGCAAGCCTATCCGCGCAGAGCGCCGAGGCGTTTGACGGTTCGCCAGACGTTACCGGCGAGCTTGAGTGCTACGTGCGCTTCGTGCTGAGCCGCGAAGGCAAGACCCTAGTTGTGGCCGATACTAAAGCCGACGCCGAAGGCGAGCGGGCCAAGATGGCCCGGTTCGATTTCACTTCGCTGCCGGAGGGCGTTGGCAAAGGTGCCAAGGTCAAACTGACGGGTATCAGGTTCGTGCGCCGCCAGGGCCGTGAGTATCAGGGCAAGACCTACTACGATATGGTCTACAGCTTCGCCGCCTGCGAGGTCCTGGAAGCCGGGGCCGCCCGGTCGGGCGGCTTTGGCGGCAAGGGCGGCTGGCAGCCGCGCAGCCCGGAGGAACGTGCCAGCATCGAGGCGCAGGCTACCATGCACGCGGCAGCGGACATCACGGCAGCGTTCTATCACGGGGCAGTAGCAGCTAAGGTCACGGGAGAGACAATGCCCGCGCTGTTCGAGCGCACGTTTGACTTCCTATGGGCCAAGCTCCAGGCCACCAAGCGGGCAGCCGCGGCCCAGCAACCCGCGCAGGAACCGGGCAGGGCTAAGCAGCCTGCCGGGTCCGCTGCATCACCGGGCGGCAGCCAGGGTGGTAACAGCCAAAAGTCAGCCGCGTCCAATGACGGGCATCCTGGTGCGTTTCCGGCTAGTCTGAGCGCCGCCGGGCAGGAGACCGCCAGGAAGATCGGCCAGCTTGTCGTCGAGATGTTCGGCCAGCAGGATGCGCCGGCCGCGCTGCGTAATCTGACCGCCTGGGTCAACGGTCAGGGTCAGGAACGGCCCGGCCTTGATTCGGTAGCGCGGATCGCCAGCGAGCGGCAGGCCAAGGCCATCATGGTCCAGATCGGCCCGCTACATCACTGGTGGAAGACCGCAAGAGCGACCGAGCAGGCGCGCCTGGCTGACATCACGCTCAAGCAGGGCCTCACGCCCGAGGATCGCTGGCGGGAGATCAAGGCGCTGGAAGAAGGCGAGACCGAACCCGCGAACAGCCCCAAGGAAGAAATCGAAGTCCTGAGCCTCTTTCCGGTGACGCCTGACGACTGGACGGTGTTCCTGCAGCTCGCGCGGACAGCGTCCGGGACTAAGAGCGACGCTGCGGCACTCGCCGCGGTTGAGAAGGCGGCGCAGACGCTGTTCGGTGACAGGTACGGGACCGACAAGGCCAAGTACCTCACCGAGGAGGCGATGAACGCCGTGATCGTAAAACTCCGTGAGAAGTGAAAGGAGCCGAATGTCAATAGACAGGTCCAAGAAACCGCAGGCTGACCTTGAAGTGAAATGCCCGCACTGTGAAAGTCTACTCCGGGTGAAGTTCTGGCGGCAGCGTCAGGATGAACCGCCCGAGCCGGACTACGAAACGGCCATCGACGCCGAGGAGATCAAACAGGGCAAGCTGTTTGAGACCGAGCGAGCGCGGCCGGTGAAGGGCGCGGGCCGGGTTGCGGTAGAGATAGGCGTATGAGCGCGATGGCGACTGCCCGTCCTAGTGATGAACCCTGGCCGCGAGGCTGTATGTATTACACGCTCGGGCGGTTGCCCTTTTGCTGTCGCCAATCTGCTGCCCGCTCGCCCGCGAGTCGACCCCCACTCTCGGTCCGGCGCGCCACCGGCTACGCGCCGCTGGGCGGGCGGGCAGCTCTGATTGTGAGGTATAATTGACCAAACTACGTGACCTCACGCCCGAGCAGATCACCAAGCTTAAGGAGATCTGCCAGCGCGCGCCGTCCCTGAACAAGCCGCCGGCCTTCCTGTGGTACGTTACTGACTGGCTCGGTTCCGTGACTACGCGTGCCATGCGGCCGGAGCAACGCGGCGCATACACTGACCTCCTGAGTTTCTGCTGGGACTCGCGCGAGCTCGCGATCAGCGCCGACGAAAGTGACTTGGCCCGGCTTTCCGGGCTAGGTAGTGACTGGGCAACCAAGGGGCCGGCGATCAGAGCCTGCTTCTCAGCTCACCCGGTCCTCGGACCCAAGTTCCTGACTCACCACAAGCTAGTTGACGTCCGGTATCAGCAGATGAAACGAGCCGAGAACGTATCTGGACGCTGGCACAAAAAGGATACGAAAGGGGATACAAAACCTATACGGAACGGGTACGGAATGAGTACGAATGAGGATACGAACCTCGATGATTCTCAGATTCCTAGATTCTCAGGTTCTCAGATTGGTAGTTCTCAGGCCTGTGGCGGTGCTAACGCACCGGCCCGCCCGAAACGTCGCAAGCGTCCGCTGACTGACCAAGAGAAGGTTGAGATCCGAGCATGGACCGGGCTTTACGCTGACTGCTTCCGCGAGGTCAACGGGATGTGGCCGGCCGGCTACGACCCTGAGTCTACTCGCTTCCCGGAGCCGCGCCTGGCGCAGGCCGCGCTCTGGCTCAAGCGGCACGTTCAGCCGGGCGACGTGAAGGCTGACCTGCTGGAGGCGCTACGCGGCGGTATCTACGCCAAGCCGCCGGGTGATCTGGCAGAGTTCGCCGTGATGATCAAACGCAACCGGTTTGTCAAGGCGAGCCGGAAGGAGTCAACGGTGGGTGCGGACTCGCAAGAGACTGAGCTGCGCCGTCGCGCTGAGAAGTGCTACCGCGAGAATCCCGGCTGCGGTGGCGGGCATGAACCGGCCTGTATAGTCTGCCGGGTGATGGAGAAGCGGCGCGACGCGGGCCGGCAGGCGAGCGGCGGCGGATTCCGCAAGGTGGGTGACGTAGCGGCGGGGATTGTGGGGAAGAAGTGAAGGCGCTGACGCTGACGCAGCCGTGGGCCTCGCTGGTAGCGCTTGGGTACAAGCGGGTAGAGACGCGAAGCTGGCCGATATACCGCTCGCAGTTCAGCACTATCGCTATTCACGCGGCGAAGGGGATGCCGAAGGCTGCGCGTGACTTCGCGGAAGTGGAGCACACGCTAGGCCGGATACCCGGCGCGATTCCGCGCGGGGCGGTAGTGGCAGTGGCGCGTCTGCTCGATTGCCGCAGGACCGAAGAGGCGGCAGGCATGGTGAGCGGACTGGAACGGTATCTCGGAGATTATTCGCCGGGGCGCTGGGCGTGGTTCCTTGGCTATGTGTATGCGCTATCGAAGCCGGTGCCGTGCCGTGGAGCATTGGGCCTTTGGGAATTGCCTGCTGAAATCGAAGCGGAAATTAGAGTGATGCTATCAATGAGGCTGCCGTGAAGGAAGCCTGGCCAGGCGAGTTCCGCGCCGCGCATGATCCGGCGATTGAGCCGCTCGTCGCCTGGCTACGTGACCTGCTCCTCAATCATAAGTCAGTCTCGGCCAATGACGTACCGAGGGACCTCATTGTGAAGAACGGTTGGCGTAAGGCGGACGGTGACCTGCTGCAGAACTGCGCCATCGGTACGGCCCTGCGGCGGCTGGAGTTCGACGGGCTGGCGTACCCGGCCGAGCGGATCCCGGCCGCCGGTGAGAATGAGTCACACCGGCGCGTAACCGTCTACCGCCTCCGTCAGACCGGCGGACTTGACGGTGACATGGAAGTACCGGCCGGCAAGCGGCTAGTCGGTGCGGCGATCCTGTTACGCGCCAAGCTGCCGAGGCTGAGCGGTGAGTCACCAAGGCCGGAGAACGTGACGGAGGCAGAGGTTGGGGCGTACCAGGCCGGCTGGCATGAGGCGTTTCGGGCGCTCGAGCGGACGCTTGCCTGGGGCGAGCTAGTCGGTGCGCTCAAGCAGATGGGGAGTGAGCCGTGAGGACGTGGAGCCCGCGCCTTTTCCTGCTGCTTGATGTGCTCGCTCTCATAGCGGCCGTAGTAGTTTGCTGTGTCGGGTCGGCCTTGCTCCGGCGTCCTGCCGCGCCCGCGGTCCAGCCCGTGCCAATGGACACGACGGCAAGCCATACGCACGTCCTAGTGCCGGGTGACTCGGTGCAGTGGGGCGGTATGACGGGCGAGATTCTACGAGGCTGGATAGTCCCGCACGGCAAGAAAGTCGTGCTGGAACTGGATACAAGAGGAGGCCGCAAGTGAAAATTGATGTTCACCGTGGATTCCACCTAACTGTGCGGCACTTGAAATTGATGTCCGCATGCTCGGAGCAGGTGGATATATTCAAGACCGCGTGGCCCAGTGGCGTAGACCTGACACGTAAGGCGTTGCTACAGGCGGCGACGTTGCATCTAGACATAGACTGGTTTGCGCGACGGACTCTTCCATCTAAGGCGTTGGCAGTCTACCGTAAGGCGACGGATGAGGCGTGGGCAGTCCGCAACAAGGCGATGGATGAGGCGCGGGCAGTCCACTACAAGGCGACAGCTGAGGTGCTGACAACCTACAACAAGGCGACGGTTGAGGCGTGGACAGTCTACCGTAAGGCAATGGCTGAGGCGTTGGCAGTCTACCGTAAGGCGACGGATGAGGCGTGGGCAGTCCGCAACAAGGCGATGGATGAGGCGCGGGCAGTCCACTACAAGGCGACGGCTGAGGTGCTGACAACCTACAACAAGGCGACGGCTGAGGCGCTATGGAAAGCACTGCCCCGCAGGAGGTCCGCGTGAGTGAGACGTTCCGAAACCGGGTGCTGGTCGCGCTGCCCTTTGGTGACTTCGACCGGCAGCAGATAGCCGACGCCATCGAGAAGCTGCACAACGAGGCCGTGGCCGAGGCGGCGGAGAAATACCGCCGTTCTTTGGCGTGGCTGATGGCACGGCCTGGAGTTAAGCCGTATCGAGCGGCAACGGGACAGATGTGCTGTCATTGGTGTCCCGGTTTCTGGCCCGAGTTACATCCAACCGAAGCGCACGATATGACTTGCCCATACAATACCGCCCGCGCCCTGCTGGCCGATTCCGCCGAGCCAAAGGTGACTGAACACCTTGCCCCGCCCGCGCCGTGCGGGACGTTGCCAGTTGGCGGACTAGCCGAAGCTGCGCACAATGCAGGGGCCGAAGTCAAGGTTGTTCACCCCGACTGCAAGGGAGGCCCGCGTGAGTGAGACGTGCTACCGCTGTCCGTTCCGGGGTGACGTGGTAAGGGTCGAAAACGGCTACTGCGTTGGCTCGGAGGAATGCGACGACAACTGCTGCGAGGCGGCGCTAAAACAAGCCCGCGCTACCCGCGCCCGCGAGATTGAGGCGGCGAAGAAGCCGTGGCGGGAGGCGGTAACAGAGTGGCGCAATGCCCACGATGCCAGCATGGGCAACGGCGTTGAGCAAGGCGGAGTGAACACCAAAAAGCAAGAGATGAGAATCTACCGTGCCGGGGTTGCGCTCCGCGCCCTGCTGGACAAGGAGGCGAAGTGAGAACCGCAGAGGAAATTCGCGGAACGGCGAAAGCGTGGGTAGAGGTACATGATACCTGCCCCTGGTCATCTTCGCCAGGGCAGGAAGGTAGATGGCTTGTGCGCCTCTGGACCCGAGAAGGTGATAATCTGAGCGCCCGCTACGGGATGCAGTCGGATTCGTTCAGCAGTCGGGCAGACGTGCCATATCTAGCCATCGCCAATGCGCGAGTGCTTGACATCCCAGCCATCTATGACGATATCGTCCTCTACGACCCGCCCGACCGCCTCGCCGCGCTGCACGAGGCCGAGCTTGCCGAGGCGAGGAAGCCGTGGCGGGAGGCGCTGGAGATGGCAGTCAGGGAGGCTGAAGCGCGACACGATGCGTCAGTGCAAGCCGCCGATTGGTACAACAATAACACGCCCAATGTAGGACAGACGGTAGACTACCAAGCGGCAGAGCCTCTGCCCGAATGGGTCGCCGCCGCCCGCGCCCTGCTGGACAAGGAGGCGAAGTGAGCAAAACCGAAAACGAAAACACCGAGCGCGAGATGAATCATACACACTATATCGGTATTGCGTGTGGGTGGGAATCAGCGGCCAAATTCGTGATGGAAGAAGCAGTTGAAGAATTCCGACGCGACAAGCCGTTTTCCCATTGTCTGAAGGATTTGTCCAAGAAACTTTCCTGCAAAGCGAGTGAAGCGCAAAACTATGCCGCCCAATTCGAGGCCAAGAAGGCAACCTGAGAACCGCAGATGAGATTCGCGAGACGGCGGTGGAGGAGAGCACATGAAAACAGTAACAGTCCGATGGACTGACGGCATGATGGAGACTTTCGAGTGTATGGAAGTTCGGTTCGGATGCGACTTGCTTTGGATGCGCCTCAGTACTGGTGGAAATCGCCACATCCCGTTACGGTCAGTCCGTTGGTTCTCGGAAACGCCGGAGAGCCACGAGCCAAGGGATGCACCATGAGAACCGCAGAGGAGATTCGCAGGACGGCGAGGGCGTGGGTGGAAGTCTACTGGTTGCCCGACTTGATGAATGTCGTGTCAGGCAAGTCATTCAGCTATCGGCTGAAGATATCGAACGGCAAAGTGGCATTCACCGCAGTCACAGAGTTTATCCTAGAGGACAGCGCGACATCGCTGGCTATAGAGATTGGGAAAGAGGCGGGACTGCCGGTACTGTATGACACAAAGACGCTCTATGACCCGCCCGACCGCCTCGCCGCGCTGCGTCAGGCTGGGGATGCGCTGGCGGAGGCGGCGGATTGGCTGATTGATGCCACCGAACGGCAACGGTCAGGCTTTGCTATCGAGATGGAAGAATGGTATGCCCGGCGCGATACGGGTCGCGCCAGGCTCGCCGCGTGGCGGAAAGCGAGGGAAGCATGACATCAGACAGGCGGTGCGGAATTGACCCTGGTGAGTCTACTGGGGTCGTGGTCGTCGAGCGCGGGGAACCGGGCGCTGAGTGGCGTCTTCTTCGTCGTGAGACGTACTACGCCGGCGGGACGCGGTCCAGCTGGCTACGGCTGAACCGGCTGCGCCTGAACATCCTCAACGTCCTCAACATTCACGTACCTGATACAATTGCGCTGGAGGACGCGCGCGGCTGGTTCGCGCAGAAGGGGAGTGTCAAGTCGTCAATCGGCACCGGCCGCTATCACGGTGCGATCCTCTGTGCAGTTGGTGAGTTTGTAGTCGGGCATCCTGACTGTGCCGTGCTGATCGTGCCGCCGCCGCGGGTGACTCGCTGGGGCCGGGCGGTGACCGGCCTGCCGACGAAGGGGCTGGCGCGCGCAAAGTGCCGGGCGTGGTTTGGTGACGTGGACGCCTGGACCGAGCATGAGTGCGACGCCGCGGTACTGGCGATCCTGCGGACTACTGCCGGTGAAGTGCCGAAGGGACGGGCCAGATGAGTCGGCGAGTACGAGTGGTAGCGGAGTTCGAGGCGGGTGGGTACACGGAGCCGGTTGGTTTTGCTGAGTTGATGCTGAGGCAGGCAGGGAACTACATTGCGACACAGCAGCGGGCCGCGCGTGGTAGCTACCGGGAGCAGGTATGGTCGTTCCTAGGTGAGCTGGTACGCGCGGCAAAGGTAGAGACTAAGAAAGGAAATCATAATGGCATATCGAGTACCGATTGACCTTCTGCAGAAGTCCGCGGTCCGCGCGGGCTGGCCGCTGGCTGAGCGGATCAAGGCTGCAGTCAAAGTGCGGCCTGGTGCCCCACCGTGGGCGAAGCTGGCCGCGGTCGCAATCACGCTGAATGAGCAGCCGCGCGAGATATGGAACGGCAACTGCTGCGGCATCATGTCACAGGGGACGGTCCGGCCCTGGGGCTGGCGTGACAAGCACTGGACCAGCGACACGACGCCTAACGGATACGTCCTGCTAAAGGAGGGCGCGACGGGGAAGTTCGCGCCGTTCCTGGCGTTTCCGGAGCCGGACTACAGCCTTGCCTTCCTGATCGACCGGTGCGTAGCGCGCCGGATTCGTGACGGCGAGAGCTACGCCCGGCTGTGGGTAGGTGAGAAGGAGCACGAGGAGGTCATCGCGTCACTCGCGGGCGACTTTGACCGAGCCTATGACAGGGCAGTTGGCGCGCTCTGGGATCTGGTAGCGCGGCAGGTATGAGAGCCGGGAAGACGAATCAGTCTGATCTCCGGTATCACGTCGCGCGAGACATCGGCCGCTGTCGTGACTGCGGGCGGATCACGCACCTGGTACACGGGTACTGTAGGCACTGCGCGTTGCGGCACGGGTTGAAGGCGCGGCCGGCATTCGGGCACGTCCGGTTAGTCGAGCGGCGGAAGTGAATCCTGTCCCTATCGGCGCAATCGTAGTCGCGCTGCGCTGCCGGCGGGCTAACCGCCTGCCTAATGGCCTGAGGCCTCACCGGCGCTACCGGGTCGTGGACGTGCGTCGGCATCACGACCGCTGGGAGTACCTGACGGTGCCGGCGCGCTACCGGCAGGCGCGGCCACGGTGGCACCCGGCAAGTCAGTTCAGACTGGCGCGATACTAGCCGCCGCTCGTCAATTTCTCACCTTACCAAGTTGCAGCGTGTAAGAGGCTAATTCTGCACCGTGTAGACCGAAAACACGGCAAGTTCACTAATATAGCCTCATGAGACCCGCGGATCGTGTGACTCTGAACCCGGACCCGAAGCTCGGGCCGCTCATCATTCAGTGCCTGCAGGATGGTGACCGGAACGCGGCGATTGCGCTGACTCGGCTGGCGGGCTCGAGCGTCGTAGCGACGGTGATCGAGCGCGGGCCGGATCATGTCGTTCTGCGCGTCCGCGGAAGCAGGCGCAGGTTCGTAATACCGGCCGACGTAGTGAAGTCGGCCTAGGAGGTAGAGTGGCAAGACGAAACGCGACGACAAAGGGCGTCCCGCTGAACAAGTGGGCGCCTGGACCGAAGGAAGTCATGACGTGCGCGCTGCACAAGCTCCCGCTGGAAAGCCGGAAGGGCAAGCGGTACGGCCGCGTACCGGGCAAGGGCGTCCAGGCCGTGGACGCCGACATCTGGTTCTGCCCGGCGGGCTGCACCGACCCGCACGTCATCAAGCGCGAGGGCGAGGAGCAGGATACTTTCGTTCCGGGCCTCACGGCCTGGAAGCGGCCGCTGGCGGCTGACCTGGCAGACGCCAACCTCGCGGCGTACAAGGAGAATCCGAAGGCGTACCTGGCTGCGCTGGCCGGTGGGAAGATTCCGAGTCCGGCAGCGGGCAAACCCGCCGACGAGGGAAAGAAGGGCAAGTAGAGCGTAGACCATGCGGCGCATCATTCCGTGGTTGATTTGCGCGTTGCTGGTCGCCCTGACGTTCTGGCTGCTCTGCCGGCGCGGGCCGGTGATCCCGCCGTCCGTTGCTGTCAAGCCTGACACGACCTGGTTGACGGATACCAGCTACGTTGTCGAGTTCCGGCCGGACCCGGAGGCGAGCAAGGAGCTGACCAAGCTCCGGGATGAACTGGACGGCTACCGTAGTGCATTCGAGCGCATTACCGGCTATCTGGCCGAGATGGAGCAAGAGAACCGCTACCTGGCCGACTCCCTGGCGCGCGTGACTTTGGACAGCCTGCGCGGAATCGTGCGCGTCGAGCGCGGGCCTGCCGGTATCTCTGTGGTTAGCTATCAGCGCGGCACGGTCGAGACGTGGCGGAAAACCGTATGGCGGCAACGCTGGACGCTGCTGGCCGGTAAGGACAAGCCCAAGGTCGAGATGAGCCGCCTGCCGGTAGATTTCGGCCTGGTATTTGGCGGGTCACTTCTGACGCCGCCTAATACCTGGCAGCCCAGTTTCGCGGCATTCGCAGGTCTGACGGTAACGCGGCAATACTGGACGGCGGAAGTCGGGCCGTACTTTGACGGCAAGCTGAAGCTCCGAGGCAACCTGACCTACAACTGGAGGTAGTGATGTTTGAGAATTGGTCGAGAAAGATGAGCGGGCTCGCGGCGATTGTCATTACCCTGACCGTCGTCTGCGTGATAGTCGGCTGGCTGCGGCAGTCTTCGTTTCCGACGCTGGCCGAGTGGGCGTCGTTCCTGAAGGAACTGGCGCTGACCTATGGCATCGTCATCGCCATTGCGGCTGCCAAGTCCGTAGCGACTGACCTGGCGCACAGGCCCAAGACGCCTAGCGCGTAGCGCGCCCGCCCGGCCTGAAGGTCAGGGGCAGGCGCGACGGCGCTACCGGCGGGTAGAGCGTCAGCGGTCGGCTGAGGTTGAGGGGCCGCGGGGCCGGAATCTCATCGTGCCCAAGCACTATACTGATCAGAATACCTTCGTCGCTGCGGTCGAGCGCCTCAAGCGTGACATGGAGCAGCTTGGAGTCCTGAACGTAGCGATGGAGTCCCTTGGATTGGATGAGGCCGAGGTTCGTCGGCAGATAGATGACGTTCCGGCTCCTGAGGCCCTGGCGGCAGATGACTACGTTCAGGCTTGGATCCCGGTTGACTCTGCCAAGCAGCTCGCTGACTTGGACGGGCAGGCTGAGGAAGTCACTCATGCTGATGGCGTTACGCTGGCTCAAGCCTCTGCTGCCGCGGTCGCAATCCAACGCCGGCGCGAGCAGATCGTCAAGTCCGTAGCTGACAAGCAGGACCGGGAGAAGCGCCTGGCCGCACAACGGGTCTATCGGGTCGTTGCCGTCTTTACTGAGTCTGAGGGCGAGCTGGTCCGGCGGGTACTAGGTACCCGGCCCGCTGAGATGATTCTTGACCTCTGCCGGCGCTATGACAAGGAGTTTTCGTGAATGGCTAGACCGATGGGCTACAAGCGCCGGACGGTAGACGTCATAACCGGGATAGAACGGCTGGCCGGGATGGGCCATACGCTTACGGAAGTCTCGACGTTTGTAGGGGTTGGACGCCGTCAGCTCGAAAGATGGCGCCGAGCCAGCCCGGCGGTCGAGGACGCTGTGCAAAGGGGTAAGGCCCGTGCGCACGTCACGGTGACGAAGGCGCTCTTTGACCTTGCGACCGGCAAGGCGGTCAAGAATGAGATGCGGGAGCCGGTGCTCGATGAGGAAGGCAAGCAGATGATGGGCCTGAACGGCAAGCCGATGGAGCGGGTGAGCCGGACGTACTACCCGCCTGACCTCGGCGCCCAGGTCTTCATCCTGTGCAACCGCTACCCGGATCGCTGGCGCAATACGCAGCGGGTAGAGATTGAGCACGGCGGCGGTGCGGTGAAGAACCTGGTGCTGGTGCTGGCTGGCGGCAACGGCGCGGGCGAGCCTGAGCGCGCGGTAGAGTTGACCGCGCTGGACCCAGCGGCGCTGCCGGCGCCGGGCGGTAACGGCAGCGGCGAGCAGGGTGAGGTCGCGGCAGGTGCTGATGTGGACTCTTGAGTTCGGCATACCCGGCGAGGCGTACTGGCCGGTGTGGCCGTTCGCCTTCGCTATTGCCGGTGGCGCGCTTGCGGTCGGCTACCTGATCCTGGCTGAGCGGCGCGGCTGGTGGCCGTGCAGATGAGCGCCGCGCCCGTTCTTGCTGCCGCTACCGGCCACTCTGAGGAGAAGCGCATTACGCTCTATCCCTGGCAGGCTGAGGCGCTGCAGCGCTGCCGGCCGCACGGCGACACGCGCTGGTTCGCCTGGTTTTGCGGTACGGGGGCCGGTAAGACGTTCGCGGGGGCGCTCTGGGCTTTGCAGCAGCACATTGCGGCAGCTCAGCGGATTGCCGCCAACCCGCGGGACCCGCGGCGGCACCCGCGCGGCCTCATTGTCGCGCCGACCTTGGCCAACCTGCGGCGCTACCCGATTCAGCATCTGATAGAGGCTACGCAGGGCACGGTCTATCAGGGCCGCTACAAGGAGGACCGCGGCGAGTATCGCTTCCCGGCCGCGGCGGGCGGTGGGTTCGCCGTCTGTGGCTCATTTGAGAGCAAGGAGTCGACCAAGCGGATTGAAGGCGGGCAGTTCGACTGGGCTTGGTGCGATGAAGCCGGGCAGACGCCGGATACGGCCTATCCAACCCTGCGCGCTCGCACGGCGGTCCGGCGCGGGCCGATCCTGCTGACGACGTACTGGTACGCGCCAATCAACTGGTGCTTCCGTGAGATCTGGAAGCGCTGGGAAGCAGGTGATACCGAGGTCGATGTCATCAACCTGCCGACTGAGTCCAACCCGTTCTACCCGCGTGAGGAGATCGAGGCCGCGCGCCGTACTATGGACTCGGCGCTATTCGAGATGCGGTATGGCGGCAAGCCTACCCGCATGGTCGGCCGGGTATTCGGTGAGAGCTGGGACCCGGCCAACCGGACGATTCACTGCGAGCCGTTTGACATCCCGGACCAGAAGGATGAGCAGACGGGCCGCTACCTCTGGAATATCATTGCCGGCGGGTTGGATCAGGGCTACTCGCCCGCGCCTTTTCATCTCGTACTTGGTACTGAGGACCCGGAGAGCGGTAATCTGTACCTGTTCGCTGAGTACGTCAGTTTCGCGACGACGACGCATGACAAGGCTGTAGGTATCGCCAAGCTCCTGACGCGCGTTGTGCCCGGCGCTGCAGTCCGGCGTTTCGTATTTTACGGCGATCCGGCGAACCCGCAGGGCCTGGCTGACCTGCGCTACGAGCTGGCGCATCTTGACAAGAACCGGGACGGCGTCGCGCCGCTTGACATTGCGGTACGGCCGGCTGATAATGCTGTGGAGTCAGGGATCGAGGCAGTGTCAGCGGCGTTCCGGGCCGGAACGTTGCGCGTGATGCGCGGGCGCTGCCCGAAGCTGGTAGAGGAGCTTGGCCTCTACTGCCGGGACAGCAACGGCAACATCGTGAAGGCTGACGACCACGGCCCGGATGCGCTGCGCTATCTGGTCTATACGCGCAAGCGGCGGCAAGGGCGTAAATTGGTCTACACCTAGAGGAGGTACGTTTGAGACTTCCCGGATGGCTGGAACGGCCGATTCACGAAATCACATCAAATGCAGTCAGGCAAGCGCTGGATGAGGCGAAGGCCGGCGTTGCGCCGCTCGGGCCGCTCAGCGGGCCGGGCTGGGTGACGTGGTCCGAGGGGGTCCGGCGTCAGCGTCAGTTTGCCGAGATCCGCACCGAAGAAGAAGCCTACAAGTACGTCTCATGGGTTCATCGCGCGGTCGGCGCTATCGTTGAGTCGACACGCCGCGCGTCGCTCGGTATCTATAAGCCGAGCCGGCGCGAGCAGGGCCGGGCGCTTGGCTGGTCCGCTGCTATCGCCAAAGCTGAGGGCGCGCCGCTCTCGCCGGTACGTGACCCGATGGACCTGCTGACCAACCCGCTGCGTGACTTCTCCGTTGGCTGGGACGAACTCTTTGAGCAGACGCTCGGGCATTTCCTACTCCGTGGCTGGGTCGGCTGGTACTGCCCGCTGGTAGCCGGCAAGATTCCGGCAACCCTGCAGGTGGTACCGTGCGCCGCAGTCCAGCAGATCATAGTCGAGGACGGCAAGGTGACGGGCTACCGGATTCGACGGGGCCGCGGCGCGGTCCTAGAGGTCAAGTCTGAGGAGCTTTGCGTCATGCGGGACTGGAATCCGCAGTCATCGATTGAGGGTTTGTCGCGTATCGAATCGGTGATGCTGACGGCTGATACCGACCGCGCGCAATCGCAGGCGGCTAAGTCGATGGCGCGACGCGGCACGTATCAGCAGGGCTTCTTGACTACCGAAGACCGAGATGTTGATGAGACTGAGATTCAGGCCGCCCGCGCGCAGTTTGAGTCGCGGTACGGCGGCCCGGAGGAGGCGTACCGGACGCCGGTCGTTACTGCCGGCCTGAAGTGGCAGAAGACCGGGATCAGCCTGCGCGAGCTCGGCTTCCTTGAGGTCCGCAAGTTCAACCGGGAGGAGATCGGCGCTATATTCGGCGTGCCGCCGATCAAGATGGGCGACTGGTCCAACTCGTACTACAACAGCCGCGAGCAGGCCCGCTCGTTCTGGCTGGACGCTATCGAGCCGATGCTAAAGCGGGTCAAGCGGTTCATCGACAGCCAGTTTCTGCCATACTGGGAGCGGGGCCTGGCCTGTGACTTCGACACGGCTGACATCGCTGAGCTACAGGAGGATCGCAAGGAGCAGGCCGACCTGGCCGCGCGCCTGGTCGAGTCACGGATTATCAGTCCGAATGAGGCGCGCGCGGACTACCTGGGCAAGCTGCCGTACACGGGCGGCGATGCGATCCTGGCGCAGATCAGCCTCATGCCGGCCGGTGCGGCGCCGGCGCCACCGCAGGGCCGGCAGAGTGAGGCCAGGCGTACCGAATCGACGGCGGACGCCTACCGCACGCTTCTACTCGCGCTCGGCCGGCCGCGGCCGCGCGGGAGCAAGACGCTTGAGGTGCAGGATACGCAGGCGGCGCTTGTACGCTGGTGGAACCTGCTTAACTCCATCATGGTACCGCAGGCTCGGCGGCTGGGCGCGCTGGTCCAGGCCCGCGTCAACTCAGACTTCATCGCGCCGGTGAGCGAGGCGATCCTCAGCCGCGTCAGCGACCCGACCGTCGTACTTGATACCCGCGCTCTGACTGACCGGCTGGCTGAGAAGTCCCTGCCGCTGGTCCGGGCGTTCTACCTTGAGGCGGGCGAGCGGGCCGAGGGCGTAGCCGGTGCCAAGGCTGCGAAGTTTGACCTCAGCGCCGCGCGGAAGACCAGGATTACGCTGATGGTCAGCGAGTGGGCCCGGAATACGAGTGACGGGCTGATCCGGGAGATCGCCGCGGCCCTGGAGGAGAAGCTACACGCCGGAGTAGACCTTGTCGCCGCCCATGACGAAATCATCGGGGCGCTCAAGGAGCTACTTGGCTCCGAGTACCGCTGTGAGACGTGTAGCCGGACAATCGTGCAGGGGGCGAATAATGACGCGACGTTGCAGGGTTGGCGCGGCTCGCAAGTCGTTGACGGCAAGCGATGGCTAGCCGGGCCGCCGAGTGACCGGCGGCGGCCGGTCCACCAAGAGATGAGCGCCAAGGGCGAGGTGTACGGGCTAGATGATGACTTCGTCCTGCCGAACGGCGCGACAGGTAAAACGCCGGGGCAGATGACAGTGGGCGGAGTTTGGTCAGCCAAGGAAAACGTCTTCTGCGGCTGCGTGATGCTGGCGGCGCTCAAGCAGCTGCCGTCTGGAACGTAGGAGGCAATATGCCATACAAGGAACACGCGGCCCGAGTACGTGACCCTGGCGACTTCGTGCGGATTCGTGAACTCTGGGCCAAGGATGGAGTACGGGAGCTTGGCGGGCCGCTCAAGAGCGACCCGGACGGACCGACCAAGGCGCAGTCGTACCGCTTCGATCCTGCGAAGTTCACGGTTGAGCAGGCGAAGAAGTGGCTGCGCGATCACGACATCAAGTGGACTGAGTTTGAACCCGCCGCAGGCAAGGCGGAAGGAGAAGCGCCGATGAAGACAGGACTGAAGTTCCTCACGACCCCGACCGACATGCTCGGCGATGTCGTCAAGTCGATAGATGAGGCGGCCGGGATCATTACGTCTTATCCGACCATCGAGATTGAGGATCGGGACGGCGACATCGTTGACGTAGGCGACGGCAAGGAGACCGGGCTAGTCCTGACTGAGTACCAGCGCAACCCCGTCGGCCTCTGGCAGCATGGTTTGGACATACGCGGAATGTCGCCGGTCTATACCGTGACCGACATCGCGCCTACGACCGTGAAGCGGCACAAGGCGCTCGAGGTCATTGAGAAATGGAGCATCGAGGACCCGGAGGACCCGATGCCGCGCGTGCTGTTTCGTATGCACGCGACCAAGCCGCCGATGCTCCGGGCGCGCTCCATCCGGTTTTTCCCGCTTGAGTTCGAAGATCGGGAAGCGTCCTCAGGCCGTAAGGGCTACCACTTCAAGAAGTCAGAGCTGCGCGAAATCTCCGCCGTGGCAATCGGCGCCAACCCGCTCGCCCTGACCGTTGCGGTGAAGGCCGAGATCTGCGACGTGCCGTTCCTGGTCGAGCACGGCATACTCAAGGGTATGGCGGACGGTGACCGGCTGCTCGGGGTTGTCGGTGACCTGTTGAAGGATGAGGCGCAATCCGCGGTTGACGCCAAGGTTGAGGCATTCAAGACGGAGTTTGAGAGCCGCCTGCGCAAACTGGAGCCGGAGCCGTCCGCGCTGGAGAAGCTACTGCGGGCGATGGCGCAGGCCGGGCGGGCCGCCAAGTAGCGCGGCCTTCTTGACAAGTTCGCCGTCCTGTCGATTCTGCTTGACAGCCGGGTAGTAGGGTATTACTTTCTAGTAGCAAGGGCTTCCTAGAGCCTCCGAGGCCGGACGTGAGCCGTGCCCTGGCAGAACGGTAGCCCGTACTGACCGCTAGGTACTAACTCGGAGGCTATCTTGGATCCGATTGAGATCGACGAAAAGACGCTCAAGAGCCTGCGCGAGCAGGTTGCCAATGACGCGGCTGAGGCGGTAGTCGCGCGGCTCCGCAAATCCGCCAAGCTGCCGGACGGCTACAAGCTCGACGGCAGCGACCCGGACTCACTCTTCAAGGCGGCCGGGATCCCGACCACCGAGGAGGTCCGACAGGACATCCTCAACCAGTTCAAGGCGGCGGAAACCACCAAGCTCATCGGCGACATCGCGGACAGCCGACGCGAGAAGTCCTCGAGCGGCTACCCGCGGCCGCCGTTCACGTTCCGGGATTTCCTGCTGGCCATCGCGGCCGGTGATCCCCGGACCAGCAAGACCGGCCTGCCCAAGTGCCGGTTCACGGCCGCCGACATCGCCAAGTGGAGCAAGGAGA
>Ga0209206_10000035_pt1 | contig 27548 bp, 21 predicted proteins | sample ZodSprsou2mmetaG_FD_185478 | JGI IMG/M metagenome (GOLD analysis project Ga0209206, IMG submission 185478) | Hot spring sediment microbial communities from Zodletone spring, Oklahoma to study Microbial Dark Matter (Phase II) - Zodletone Spring... ...
CAGTACTATTATTTGATTCTGAATTTGGTGGGGATACCTACAGCGGCGAAGAGATGATGAAGATGATGGGAGGTGCCATGGCAAAATCCGCTTTGGTAAATGCAGGAGTCAAGATCGACCATCTGGTGCTTGGTGAAGGGAGCAGTGTGGAGGTGGGTAAAAAGCTTACAGACAATATCATGATCATTTATATCAATGACGTGATACCAAGGGTGGAGTTAAGATACAGGCACACTCCCAGTTTTGAGAGTGTAGTCAGTACTAGCGAAGAGTCAAGCTCCTATGACATCATCTATACCAAGGATTTTTAGCCGATTGCCTGAGTAGGTGAGTCTGTCGTATTTATTTAAGTCTATTCCTGTAAAATTTACGACAGGTATAATGTTGAAAAAGCCAAACCTGCCGTGAGGCAGGGACGGAAAGTTATGGGTCTTTTTTCAGGAAAGATCGCCAGATTGCCAATAGAATCCACCTCTTTAGAGGCTATTCTACTTTCACTTTTTACCAAAAATTTGAATAACTCTATTGTGAAGTGGACTGAATCACCCGGAAATGGAGAGAGATCAGTCAGCTCTATGAAGTAGAATGCTAAAGGAGTGATATGAAAATATCAAAAACCAAAACAGTGCTGGGACTGCTGCTTGCTGTAATCATGGCAGTTTTTTTTATGCTCTCCTATATGGCTTACCAAACATATAAAAACTATGAGCATATACAAAACAGCACGAATATTTCCTCATTTTTGGAACATGTCGAATTCGTTGTGGATACTATGGAGTTTGAAAGGCTGGGCAGTGCGATCTATCTTGTTACCAAAGAAGAGAGTGATGCGCAAAAACTGATCAGCAACAGAAGTGATGTCGACCTCGCATTGAAAAATCTCCAGAACCACATCGTCGATAGCCAATTCAGTGTCTATAACAGACAAATCCAAAACATCATCCGGGAGTTGCAGCAGATAAGACTTGAAGTGGATGCGCTGAAGGGGAATTATCAAGAGATTCTTATTGAAGCATATCACCATAAAGTATTTGGATATCTCTTTGAGATGCTGGAAGGCGTACAGAGTATGCTACCCTCACAAAACATAGAAAATGATATGACGGTCTATCTGGAGGCAGCCAGACTGAAAGAGAATACTATTCTTGAAAATACTCTGATCTCCTATATCCTGCTTACTTCTCAAAAAATGGATGTCGAGGATATCAGGTTCTGGGAAAAGATCGTAGCTCAGGACAGATTGCCTGCATACAGCGTATTGGATGATCAGCAGTTGGCTTCAAAACTTGCTGCATTGCTTTCTGAAGAGGAGTATCAAGGGATTCTTGCAAAAGAACGAGAAATGATCATGCATGAGTCCAATAGAGGAGGATATGCGGTTGCGTTGATTGGATGGCTGAATCAGATCGGCAAAAAGATGGATTACTTTACCCAGGTGCAGTCAGAGTTACGCACATACATAGACAACCAAGACGAAAGCCAAAAATGGTTTGCAACCGGATATGCAATAGGCGCATTTGTACTTCTGCTGATATGGATCGTACTGTTGGCGAAGTTTATCAGATTGCAGCAGGACAGCCATCTTCTTGAAGAAACGGTTAAAGATATTGAACTCGTGCTCAATGAAGATCAGCAAAAAGAGCTTCGCCGTCTGGTCGAGAGCGGTAAGATGGACCATATCTATAAGTTCCTGATCAGAACGATCAAGGATGCCAACCAGACAAAAGATCTATTTTTGGCAAGCATGTCGCACGAGATACGTACACCGCTCAACGGTATTCTGGGATTTACCCAGCTACTTAAAGAGACCGATGCGACGGAAGAACAAAGAGAGTTTATTGCAACGATCGAAAGCAGTTCCGAACATCTTCTTGCGATTGTCAATGATATTTTAGACCTCTCTAAGATCAAAGCGCAGAAAATAGAGTTTGAAAATATCGCATTTGACCCTATTGAGCATTTTGAGTCTGCCGTTGAGTCCTATGCAGCCAAAGCAGCTGAAGAAAATATCGATTTCAATATTTTTCTGGATCCCGAACTTCCGACCAGGCTTATGGGTGATCCGACGAAGATTTCTCAAATCATTGTCAACCTGGTCAGCAATGCGATCAAGTTCACTTCCCAAAATGGAGAGGTGAATGTTGTGATCCAAAAAGTTGCGGAAACCAGTGGTGAGGTAAAAGTGAAATTTGCTGTCAGTGATACAGGTATCGGCATCTCCGCAGAACAGCAAAAAAGGATTTTTGAAGCATTCGGACAAGCGGATGTCAGTACCAGCCGAAAATATGGCGGGACAGGTCTGGGGCTCTCGATATCGGGAAGGCTGGTAGAACTGATGGGAGGAAAACTGAGTATTGAGAGTATAGTGGACGAGGGGTCCACATTCTATTTCACTTTAACTTTGACAAAACCGGAAGATGCTGCAAAAAGGGAAGTTGAAGATCTAAGCGGGCTTACCGTAGGTATTCTAAACCCGCATATCGATGAAAAATATTTCAGAAATAAAAATCTGGAAGCCTATGTCACATATACCGGGGCAAAGGTAGTACACTATACGGATGAGGAACTTTTAAATATCAAGAAGAGTCATTCAGGGCTTCCTGATATTCTCTTTGTTGACCATAAGTATCGGCAAAGAGAAGATGAGATCAAACAATTTTTAGGGGTTGATACCAAAGTTGTCGTCATCTCAACGGGTGATCAGAAACGAACACTGAAGCGCTATGGGCCTCTGATCGACAGGATTCTCTATAAACCTGTCAATTTCACGAAAACGCTCAAGGCGTTAAGCGATAAAGAGGAGCTGACTGAAGCGAAGAAAAATATCTTATTTAGGAACCTGCATATTTTAGTCGCTGAAGACAATGCGATCAATCAGAAACTGATTACCAATGTCCTCAACAGGCTCGGCATTGAGGTGAGTATCGCTGAGAATGGAAAAGAGGCTGTTGAAAGCCGTAAAGGAGATTTCTTCGATATGATCTTTATGGATATAGAAATGCCTGTGATGGGCGGGATGGAAGCAACTGCCAATATCTTGAACTATGAGAGAAACACCCATCAAAAACATATCCCTATCGTTGCGTTGACAGCAAATGCACTCTCAGGAGACCGGGAGAAGTATATGGGTGCGGGGATGGATGGTTATCTTACGAAACCGATTGAGCTGTCAGCGCTCAGAGAGCTTTTAATGGAGTATTTTGAAGAGAAGACGGTAGAAGTACCGGTTTAGCAGATCTGTACCAAGGCAGATTTAATCTCTCTTTATGAGAGTCTGCCTTTAAACTCCTGATAGCCGAACTCTTTGACAACATCTATGGTGCCGTCAATCCTTTGTATCGCAATACTGGGGAGTTTGATACCGTTGAAGGTTGTGGCCTTGACCATTGTGTAGTGCATCTGGTCCTCAAAAATAATTTTGTCACCTATTTCTAATGGTCTATCAAAACTATAATCCCCCATGATATCACCGGCAAGACAGGTATTGCCACCAAGACGGTAGGTATAGGCTTTTTCACCTGCCTCCCCCGCACCCCTCACATCAGCACGGTAAGGCATTATGATGGTATCAGGCATATGTGCTTCGGCAGAGGTGTCCAGTATCGCAATATCAATCCCGTTGTGGACGATATCCAGCACCGTAGCGATCAGCGGACCGGTCTGCCACCCTACGGCTTCACCCGGCTCCAGGTAGACCGCGACATTGTAACGGGACTTGAACGCTTTGATGAGTCTGATCAGCTTCTCTATATCATACCCTTCTCGTGTAATATGGTGCCCACCGCCGAAATTGATCCACTTCATTTTGGGAATATACCTGCCAAACTTCTCTTCAAAGGCTTTAAGAACCCCTTCGAGTGCATCGCTGTCCTCTTCACAAAGGGCATGAAAGTGCAGTCCGTCACACTGGTCGAGTATACTTTCGTCCAGGTTTTCGAGCGTGGTTCCCAGTCTTGAGTAGAGACCGCAGGGATTGTAGATCTCTTTTGGCGCCTGTGAGAATTCAGGGTTGACGCGGATCCCCAGAGAGAGTGAAGGGTTGATCTCTTTTGCCCTCATTGCAAAGCGTTTGAACTGTGCCGGGGAATTGAAAACCAAATGGTGCGAAATGGAAGCGATCTCTTCGAGTTCCTCTTCTTTGAAGGCCGGAGAGTAGGTATGTACCTCTTTGCGGAACTCCTCGTCAGCCAGTTTTGCCTCATGAAGTCCTGAGGCACAGCATCCATCAAGGTATACCCGAATCGTATCAAAGCTTTTCCAAAGGGCATAGCCTTTGAGGGCAAGGAGAATTTTTGCACCGCTTTGGACTTTTACCCTCTGTAAAAGTTCCAAATTTTTTACCAGCTTTTCTTCTTCAAGCAACCAGCATGGGGAAGGGAGTGATTGATATATTGTCTCTATATTTTGCATGAGAAATTATATCAAATTAATTTGTTATAATGACATAGAATAAAAATAATAAAAAGGATTCAAATGGTGGAGAGCGGGACAAGGACGAGAAGGGTTGATGTTGCTTTTAATGAAAAAGAGATCAAACTGGCTGTAGGAATGATCGATGAATTGACGACACCGATAGAAGTCTTATATTATCTATTGGACCATAGAAGACTCAACTCCTTCGTTATCATATTGGTTTCGGCAGAGAATATTGATACCCATAGGATATTGCAGAATGAAAAGCGCGACACTGATCTGCTTTTCTGTCTGGGTGAAGAGCATGGGATTCATGCCTTATTGTGCCAGGAAACCAAAGTGGATGGTGGATATATGTTTGCAAAACGTGTCGTAAATAGATTAAGAGAAGAGAAGGGGAGTTCCATCTTCTGTACTTCATTGGAAGTGAGAACCACAACCTATGATATTAAAGATATTATATTTAGTGCGCTAGAGACCTATATCAAAGCTAAGCAGGAAGAGAATGCAGGTGAGATTATTATTAAGAGTATCAATTAAAGGAGTGAAATCGTGTTTATTAGCCTTATTTAAGAGAGTTTAAGGTAAAATCGCGTCCATCATATACCCCAAGCAGGTAAATTTATTTAAGGATATTCGGAATGAAAAGAACATATCAGCCACATAGCACACCAAGAAAGAGAACACACGGTTTTAGAACAAGAATGAAAACTAAAAACGGTAGAAAAGTGATCAATGCAAGAAGAGCAAAAGGCAGAAAAAGACTAGCTGTATAAGTCTGACAGGTTAGTCACATCAGCTCGATCAAACATTTTACAAGGTTAAAAACCAGTAAAGAGTTTTCCGGAGTCTATCATCGCTCCAATTGCAGCTGGCATACGCCATACTTTGTACTGTTCTTTAAAAAAGAGAGTAGTTGTAAAGTCGGCTTTGTTGCCAGCAAAAAAATAGGAAATGCAGTTCATCGTAATAGGGCAAAACGTCTACTAAGGGCACATTTCATCGAAAATATTGACCTTCTTGTTTCCGGCAGCTATGTATTAGTAGCGAAACCGGAGATTTTGGAGGCAGACTTTAAAAAGACAAGCAAAGCATATCTACATGCACTGAAAAAGTGCGCTGCATTAAAATAATTACACTATAATAGCTATTCAATTTTTTACACAAGGGTATCACTTTGGAACAACCAGATCTTCAAAAACGACTTCTACTGGCATTAGTACTCTCATTTATCGTATTTATCGGTTATAGTTATCTCTTCCCGCCACAAGCACCTGTGAAAACCGAACAAACTCAAACTCTACAGAGCTCGCCAAAAACACCGGCAGATCAAAAGAACAGTGCAGAGTCTGCATCGTCAGAGATATCAAATGAAGCGGCAAAGTACGCACCGCAGAACAGTTCAACAGTGATAGCTACGATAAAATCCGATGACTTTATCATCACTGTAGATGAATTGGGGCGTTTGGCTCAAATGGAACTGCTGAAGGCAAAATATCGGACGGAAGATGGTGAAAACCTTAAAATATTGGGGAGTAATCAGGTAAAGCCGCTGGAGTTGAGATTCTCAGATACGAAGATCAATGAAGAGGCATTTGCTACACCGTATGTTAACGAAGGTGCTGCCGAGATAGATGTAACAGAAGCTGCGCAGACTCTTACCTTGGTACAAAGGCTCTCGACGGTTACAGTAACGAAGAAGATTACCTTTAAACCAAGCGGCGAATATAAGGTGGATATCTCTACCTCTGCAGCCACACCGTACTTTATCACTCCGGGGTATAGGCCTGTAGCAGACCAAACGATCTATATGCTGGTAAGAGGCGCATTGATCAAAGGAGCAGATGATATCATCACAACGATCGAGGATGGTGATGCAGAGGGGCACGAGACCTTTAAAAATGCGAAAATCGCTTCGGCTTTTGACCGCTACTATGCATCGTTGTTTTACGATTTTGAGAAAGGATTGAACGTCTCTGTATTGCAAGTAGCCAAAGGGGACCCTTTGATCTTTATCAAGGGAGAAGGTGATACTTCTTTCAGGGGATATATCGGAGCAAAAGAGTATAAGGTACTGGATGCGATACACCCTGAATTGACCGATGCGATCGAGTTTGGCTGGTTCACATTCCTTGCGACCCCGTTTTTCAAAGTACTGCTCTGGATCAACGACTATGTAGGAAACTGGGGTTGGGCGATCATTATCTTTACCATCCTTATCAAGTTTATTCTCTTCCCGCTTTCATACAAGGGTATGATGTCGATGCAAAAGCTGAAGGATCTTGCGCCAAAGATGAAAGAGCTAAAAGAGAAATATGGGAAAGATCCTGCCAAAATGAATGCACAGATGATGGAACTCTATAAAAAACATGGAGCGAACCCGATGGGGGGATGTCTTCCGCTTCTGCTTCAGATACCTGTCTTCTTCGCACTTTACCGTGTACTGCTTAACGCGGATGAACTGCAGGGTGCAGAGTGGATCTTCTGGATCAATGACCTTGCAGTGATGGATCCCTATTTTATTTTGCCTATATTGATGGGTGTCTCTATGTGGTATCAGCAGAAGATCACGCCTGCAAACTTTACGGATCCTATGCAAGAGAAGATATTTAAGTGGTTCCCGGTGATCATGACGGTATTCTTTGTATATTTCCCGTCAGGACTTGTCCTTTACTGGCTGGTAAACAATATCTTTACGATCGGTCAACAATACTATGTCAATCATGCATACGCGAAGCAAAAAGAAATGGCAAAAGAAGCACATAACAAAAAATAGGAGTGCTGATGAAAAAAATCAAAGCACCTACATTGGAAGAGGCCTATGAAAAGGCTGCTAAAGAACTGGGTTGCTCGGTCACCGATCTTAAATACGAAGTGATACAACATCCGTCTTCAGGAATCTTTGGATTTTTTAAAAAAGAGGCGATCATTGTTGCCTCTTGCAAACACACCCAGACGAGGCCACAGAGTGAGCCAGCTGTTCCTGTTGAAAAGCATCACAAACCGAAGAAAAAAAACGAGAAGGTGCTTGATGCTGTTCCTGCAGAACAGCCCAAAAAGCAACAGCACCATCTTGAAGAAGATCACATCGTAGAAGGTTTCTTTGGTTCTGATTACGTTCATGAAGAAGAACGCTATGAAGCGAAAGAAGAGGTGATCGTCTATGACGAGCTTGCCCGTCTTATCGAGTCGCAACTCAAAGGGTTGCTGGATCTCTCATGTTTTGATATCGATGTGGTGGAAGTTGATGTTATAGACAATACTGCTCTGATATTTATTGACGGTGAAGATGCTGCACTGCTGATAGGAAAAGAGGGGTACCGGTACAACGCGCTCTCCTATATGCTGTTTAACTGGTTACACGCAAAGTATGAACTCTTTATCAAACTTGAGATCGCTGAATTTGTTACGACACAGGAAGAGATGATACGCAATATGCTCAAGCCTGTGATTGAAAATGTTCAACAACAGGGAAAAGGCAAAACACGATTTCTGGATGGTATTTTGGTCCAAATTGCACTAGAGCAGTTGAGAGAAGCTTTCCCGGATAAATATGTCGCTGTAAAAACAAGCCGTGACGGCAAAAAATTTGTCGTGATCAATGATTTCAATAAAAACAGAATGCTATGAGTGAGACTATCGCCGCAATCGCTACAGCCCATGGTGTCTCATCTATCTCCATCATCCGTGTAAGCGGGAATGAAGCGCTCTCTCTTGCCAAAAGAGTCTCCAAACAGGATCATATCAAGCCAAGATATGCACATTTGACCTCTCTCTATAACGCGGAGGATGCTCTGATCGACCAGGCAATTATGATCTATTTCGCATCACCAAACAGTTTTACCGGTGAAGATATTGTTGAGTTTCAATGCCATGGTGGTATGATCGTTGCGGAAGAGATACTTGCTACGGTACTGGCGTTTGGCGCAAGACTGGCTGAACCTGGTGAATTTTCCAAGCGTGCATTTCTCAATGGGAAGATAGACCTCACTGAAGCAGAGGCGATCTCCAAACTGATAGAAGCAAAAAGTGTTGATGCTGCAAAAGTACTTGCAAGGCAGATGAAGGGGGAACTCAAGGAGTTCGTTGACGAGAGCAGGGATGCGCTGCTGAGATCTCTGGCCTATTCGGAGGTAATGATAGATTATGCCGAAGAGGATATACCGGAGGATATTCTTGAGAGTATCAACCGGCAGCTTGATACTCTGATCGGACAGATCACGCGCATCGTTGATGCGAGTCACCGCAGAAGAGGACTTATTGAAGGGTTTAAAGTCGCTATCATCGGCAAACCCAATGTCGGCAAAAGTTCCCTGCTGAATGCATTGCTCAGTTATGATCGGGCAATTGTCAGTGATATTGCCGGAACGACAAGAGATACGATCGAAGAGCAGGTGCGTATCGGTTCGCATATTATTCGTCTGGTAGACACGGCAGGCATTCGTGAGTCAGAGGATACGATAGAAAAGATCGGGATAGAACGTTCTCTTTCGTCGATAGAAGATGCGGATGTCATTATCGCGCTTTTTGACAGTTCAAGGGCTTTTGACGATGAAGACAAGAAGATCGTTTCTATGCTCGAGAGTCTTGAAGAGAAGCATCTGATTGTGGCATTGAACAAGTGCGACCTGGAAAAAAAGTTTGATACTGGCCTTCTGGCTGCGTATGACCCGATAGAAGTCAGTGCAAATAAAGGCTTTATCCGACTTACCGAAAAGATGGAAACACTCTTTGATTCGATAGGATCAGGTGAGGAGATTATGCTGGTCTCAGCGCGCCAGATCGAAGCAGTCAGGTATGCAAAGTCTGCGATCGAAGAGGCGAAAATGCCTCTGCAATCCGGTGAGCTTGAGTTTTTTTCCTACCATCTGCAAGAAGCGGTCAAGGCTATATCCTCCATCTCAAAACCTTATGACAGTGAAGAGATACTTGATAAGATGTTCGGGGAATTTTGTTTGGGGAAATAGGATGGATAAGCGTATTGAGGAGATCATCGAACATGTAGGGAAGCTAGAAGATCTCGAGGTCTATATTTTTCTCATTCTCTTACTTTTTACTTTATGGTTCATACGCAATACTGTAAAGTACTATCAAGGTGAGAAAAAAGCGGTCAAGAGACTGTATCGTTTTGCAAAAGAGGGAGAGGTGCAGTCGCAGTATCAGCTTGCTAAGCGATACCAAAAGGGCAATGCGGTCAGAAAATCCTGCAACCAGGCAGCTTTCTGGTATCAAAAAGCCGCGTATTCGGGTGATGAAAAGGCACAGGAGCATCTGAAGCTTTTTTTAGAAAAACGAAGACGCTCCCGAAAGCAAGAAAAATGTTGATAGGACACCTTTGTGAGTCCTAATCTAAATTCAGTATAATCACAAAATAATAATATCAAAAAGGTATCATGCATGAAAAAATATTTATCAGTTTTCACAGCAGTTTTATTTTCTCTCTGGTTAGCGGGATGTGTGCCGACAGATGTACATAAGCCGTATTATAAAGCGGGCACGCAGCAAAATGTATGGGGGAGTCATGACTCTGAAAATGTCGAAATGTCCGATATGGATGAAAAGTTGACTGAAACAGAAACACTTATTACCGAGAATATGCCGGATGAGATGGTGTCCCGTATTCAATTTCCCGTAAATGAGTATAATGCTTTTGCAACTTCAGGGCAGGGTACGATCAAAGGTAAAATCTATCTTACAAGCAGCTATACCGGTACACGGGTCTTGGGCGGCGGAACCAGACTCTATCTCAATCCTATGACCTCGTACTCCAATCAGTGGTATGAGGTGAGTTATATTGGCGGGAAAAAGATGCAAAAAGCAGATGCAAGACTCTTTAATTATCTCAGGTTTACCGCTGCAGAGAGTGATGGAAGTTTTGCCTTTTACGGCGTACCGTCAGGGAAATATTACCTCATAGGTACGGTACAGTGTGGTGAAGAGTGTGGTTACGCTTCGACGAAAAGCATCCGCCTGGCAACTAAGGTTGAAGTATACGGCAATCAGATAAAAGTGCAAGATCTCACAAGGAGAGTGGACTAGAGTTCTCTGAAAGCCTACCCTTTGGGGTATGCTTCTTCCAGCGCCCTGTAGAGTTCCTCGGGGCTGATCTCATTATTCTCTTCTAAAATGCCTTGCATGATCACATTATCCTCCTGTCCATTCCATATCTTGATATAGGTTCCGGTTTTATATCCGTGATCCTGTCTGAACTGGTTGAGGATATTTTTGCCGACATAGAGTTGATAGAGTGCATCAAGATTGAGTCCCGACTGGATTGCGACATTGATGAATGACTCCATCATCTTTTGCGTACCTTCACCGCAGAAAATTACCCGGATCAGCTCCTCTACGGTTGCTATCTGTTCATAGTGGTTTTTTTCTGTCGGCATGATATCAGCATCGAATGAAGCAAAATTGGGCAAGGCATTGATATCTGCTGCCAGTTTTTCGATAGTGCCGAGATGTTTGATCTTATAATCTTCCAATGCCTGAGACATGATAAAGTGCCAGATATCCACCGCTTCGATCTTGATGTTGGCATAGTCGGGTTCTGCATCAATGTTCTTCCAGTGCTTCCATGGATAGGATTCGATCAACTCAGCACACTCCAGGTATGTACAGCGTTTCCAGTCAATCACTTTGTCGTTTTTAGTGACTCCCAGCTCCCATCCCTCACCGTTGGTCGCATCATTGAGCTGCTGTTGAAGCATCAGCATCTGTAGTATTTTGTCCATTTATACCCTTTTGGTTTCATTGCTGTTATTCTACCTATTAACCCCTTATTTAGCACTTTTTGAGTAAAATATGAGTCTTATTTCAACGCCTTAAGGACACTCAGACATGTCACAACCTATTGAAAATCTAGATGAAGTTTTAAAAGCGCACAAGCTTAGCCAGCCAGAGTATGAAGAGATCGTCCGTATCCTTGACGGTCGTCACCCCAACATCGTAGAGATCGGTATCTTCTCGGCGATGTGGTCAGAGCACTGCTCCTATAAGTCAAGTAAAAAATATCTTAGCGGTTTTCCTACTGAAGCGCCATGGGTAATCCAGGGACCGGGTGAAAATGCCGGTGTTATCGATATCGGTGAGGGGATGGCTGCGGTATTCAAGATGGAGAGCCATAACCACCCGTCATTCATAGAGCCGTTCCAGGGTGCTGCAACAGGAGTGGGAGGTATCCTCCGTGATGTCTTTACGATGGGTGCAAGACCGGTAGCCAACCTCAATGCCTTGCGTTTTGGTACGGTGACGGGCAACAGCGATACGGCAAAGTACCAGAGGCACCTTGTACGGGGGGTCGTAGAGGGGATCGGAAGTTACGGTAACTGTATGGGGGTACCGACGATCGGCGGTGAAGTGAGTTTTGATGAGAGTTACAACGGAAATATTCTTGTCAATGCATTCTCGCTTGGTCTGGTAAAGTCTGACGAGATCTTTCTTGGCGTTGCATCCGGTGTGGGCAACCCGGTGATGTATGTTGGGTCAAAAACCGGCCGTGACGGTCTGGGCGGAGCGGTAATGAGCAGTGACAGCTTCACAGAAGAGTCAAAGTCACTTCGTCCGACAGTACAGGTAGGTGACCCGTTTACCGAAAAACTTCTCCTTGAGGCGTGTCTGGAGCTCTTCAAAACAGACCATGTCGTGGGTATCCAGGATATGGGTGCTGCGGGTCTGACCTCCTCTTCATTCGAGATGGCAGGCAAGACGGGTGCTGGACTGATCATGCATCTTGACAAAGTGCCTGCACGCGAAGAGGGGATGACGCCGTATGACTTTATGCTCTCTGAGTCACAGGAGCGTATGCTGATCTGTGCAAAGCAGGGGAGCGAGCAGGCGATTATCGATATCTTTGAGAAGTGGGACCTTGATGTTGCTGTGATCGGTGAGGTTACCGATACAGGAAGAATGGAGCTCTTCTGGCATGGTGAGAAGTGTGCGGACATGCCTATCGCACCGGTCAGTGAAGAGGCACCTGTACTGGACAGACCAACCGCAAGACCTGCATATCTGGATGCTGTAAATGCGAAATCTGTCGATAGCTTCCCGGCGGTAGATGACCAGGAGGCTTACGAGAAGATCTTCAGTTCGCTTGAAGTGGTGGACAAGGCATGGGTCTACAACCAGTACGACTCTATGGTACAGACAAACACGACAAAACACCCCGGAAGCCTTGATGCCTCTTCCATCCGTATCAAAGAGAACGGTAAAGCACTGGCAATGAGCAGCGACTGTAATCCGAGATACTGTTATATCGATCCGAAAAGAGGTGCAGCGCTCGCAGTTGTAGAATCAGGCCGTAACGTGGCGATGAGCGGTGCGAGACCACTTTCTATCACCGACTGTCTTAACTACGGTAACCCTGAAAACCCGGAAGTGATGTGGCAGTTCGCAGAGGGATGCGAAGGGATTAAAGAGGCGTGTGCGGCACTCAGTACCCCGGTGGTCAGCGGTAACGTCTCTCTTTACAACGAGACAAACGGTGTATCGGTATACCCGACACCATCGATCGCGATGGTAGGGTTGAATGAAGATCAAAACAGAGTACTTCCATCCGCATTCCAGGAGGAAGGAAGCGATATCCTTCTTATAGGTGAAACAAAAGGTGAGTTTGGCGGATCACTCTATATCAAAGCACTTCACGGAGAAACTGTAGGTACGCTTCCGGCATTTGACTACAACAGTGAGTTGGCACTCTGGGAGTTTGTGATCGAGGCAAATAAAAAAGGACTTCTCAAAGCAGCAAAAGATGTCAACGTCGGCGGTATCGCTACAGCACTTTCAAAGATGGCGGCGGTTTCAGGCTTGGGCGTTGAAGCGGATGTGAACGTAGCAAACAGCAGGGACATCTTCGATGAGTCACAAAGCAGGGCGATCCTGGAAGTGGCATCATCTGATCTGGAAGACGTCGTGAGAATGGCGACAGAACTGGGTGTGAAAGTCACCCATATCGGCAAAGTCGGCGGGGACAAGGTAAGGGTAAACAGTGTAGAGCTTCCTATGGAGAGAGTGAAAGAGATCTACTTCAATACCTTCGCCAATACGATCGAGCAGGATCTGTAGTTTCCGTCATTTCGGACTGGCACACGAAGGGTATTTCCTAAGCGGGTATCCGAAATCCAATCTCGTTCCCACTCTCCTGAGTGGGAATGCATACTTGAATTTTTTAGCATCTAAAAGTTTTTCCTGTTCTTAAAATTGAAGTATGCGTTTCTACTTTTTTTGTGGGAATGAAGATTTTATTATTTAAATCAAGAAAGAGAGTAATATGAGAGCACTATTAAGCGTAAGTGACAAGGCAGGGATCGTAGAGTTTGCACAGGGATTGGAGAAGCTTGGTTGGGAGATCATCTCGACAGGCGGTACCTACAAAAAACTGAATGAAGCGGGAGTGAAGGTCATCGAGATCGATGAAGTCACGAAGTTTCCTGAGTGTTTTGAGGGGCGAGTGAAGACATTGAACCCGTATGTACACGGCGGTATCCTCCATAAAAGAGGGGATGAGGCACATGTAGCGCAGGCAAAAGAGCTTGGTGTTGAGGGGATCGACCTCGTATGTGTAAACCTCTATCCGTTCAAAGCGACGATCGAAAGAACGGATGATTTTGATGAGATCATCGAAAATATCGATATCGGCGGGCCTACGATGGTACGTTCAGCTGCAAAGAACTTCAATGATGTCTATATCGTAACAGATGCGGCTGACTATGATACCGTACTTGCAGCACTTGCAAGCGGCGAAGATACCTATGAGTTCAGACGTGATCTGATGATCAAAGCGTACGAGCATACGGCAGCGTATGACGGAATGATCGCCAACTACATGAACAAGCGTTTCAACAACGGTATGGGTGCACACCAGTTCATCACAGGCAAAAAAGTATTTGACACACGTTACGGGGAAAACCCGCACCAGAAAGGCGCACTCTACGAGTTTGATAAGCACTTCACTGAGCACTTCAAACAGGTCAAGGGGGAAGCAAGCTTCAACAACATCAACGATGTCAACGGTGCGCTCAAGATCGCTTCAAATTTCGGTGATGAGCCTGCGGTATGTATCGTCAAACACGGTAATCCATGCGGCTTTGCGATCAAAGGCGACCTTCTTGAGTCCTACACTGAAGCACTCAAATGTGATCCGGTATCTGCATTTGGCGGTGTCGTAGCGGTAAACGGTGTCGTGACCAAAGCGTTGGCTGAGAAGATGAATGAGATCTTCCTTGAGGTGATCATGGCACCGGACTTTGAGCCTGAGGCACTTGAGGTGTTTGAAGCGAAAAAACGTCTGAAACTCTTCAGTCAGGGCGGTGGAACGACATTGAAGATGTCCAAGGATGCACAGGATTTCAAACACGTGGATGGCGGGTTTGTCTTCCAGGACAGCGATATCGTCAATACAGACGAAGTACACAATGCCGAACTCAAAAGCAGCAACACTGCATCTGCCCAGGAGATGAAAGACCTTGAGATCGCCTGGAAAGTAGCAGCACTTACCAAGTCAAACTGTGTGGTGTATGTCAAAGACTCTGCGATGATAGCCGTAGGTATGGGGATGACAAGCCGTGTGGATGCGGCACAGTGCGCACTCAAGAAAGCCAAAGAGATGGGGCTGGATGTAAGCGGAGCGGCAATGGCATCCGAAGCATTCTTCCCGTTCAGAGACTCTGTCGATGCAGCTGCAGCAGCCGGCGTCAAAGCGATCGTAGAACCGGGCGGTTCAGTACGTGACGATGAAGTGATCGAAGCGGCAAACGAGCACGGCATCGCACTCTACTTTACAGGTGTAAGACACTTTCTTCACTAAAAAGCATTTTCTGCTTAGTGAGATAGATAAGAAGTAGAAAGTAGTAGGGAGCAAGTAGCAGGTAGTAGGTGGGATGTTCCTTATCTGGATACTGCTCCGCTCGCCCAGAGCTTGTCGAAGGGTGAGAAGTGTGACCAAACAACAACTATAAAACAGCATCTAACATTTATGTCGGGGTAAGGATTACCCCGACCTACATTGAGGGGAAAAATCATGGATAAACTACTGATCGTATGGAGCTCTGGTGAAGTTGAAGTAGCCAAAAAGATGGTACTGCTCTACAGCTCTGTGATCCTTCCTCGCGGTTACTGGGAGAGGGCTCATCTGATGATATGGGGACCCTCTATCAAACTGCTGGCTGAGAACAGCGAACTTCAGGAGATGTTAGCCAAAGTACGGGAGACTGGGGTAGAGCTCTCCTGTTGTGTAGTATGCAGCGATGAGTATGGCGTCACTGAAGAGCTGGAAGCGATGGGTGTGGAGGCGATCCATACAGGTGAGCTGATGACCGAGGCTCTGAAAACGGATTGGAAAGTGGTGACATTTTAAGTTTATTTTTGTTTTTCTTGATCTATGCAGTTTGTAAAGATGCTAAACTCCACCTATAGGTGGAGTTGACCCGGATTTAACTGCAATCTCCGTCTTTAATGTGGAGATTTTCTACGCATAGAATGGAGGAGTTTAGCTTGTTGCTCAGTCATATTAACCATGGCATCCACTATAATAAGTCTCCACATTGTTCCCTCACGATTTCCATATTCTTTTCGGATCAATGCTGCCTGGGCATCTCTATATTTTATCCAGGCCAATTGAGCCTTTTTTAATTCAGTATAATCATCGCCTCCCAAGGCTTTATAGGCTCTATTGAGTTCCGCATTCCATGCTTCCAATCCAAGATACATGCAATCTATCATGCCAAAGGTAGGATAGAAGGTATCCTTGCAGTCTGATATAGCAATCGTTATCGGATGTTCATCAATGTTACCTATAAGTTTAAAGTATATTTTTTCCTGTATGTCATACACTTCTGTACCATGCTTATTTGTATACTTCAATACCAATATAGGTTTTCTACCCAGCTTGGTTTGGTTCTCTTTCCATGCTTTTAAAGTTTTATATTCGGCACCGGTGTAATTGCCTGAAATGGTTCTATTAGTATCAAGCAATTTTAGTACTATTTTTTCCGGATCTTTTAATTCAATGAATTCTACTTTTATCCCTTGTGCATAATAATCATCAATGGATTTTGGCATTTCAACGATGTCGGCATATAAATTTAATGTAGCAAACAATAAAGATAGGCTTACTATTAACTTCTTCATCAACTGTCAACTTTCATCCCGGATTTTATTAATTGTATCACGTTATAAATAATTTAAAGAAGAATATACTTGCACGCTACACTAAAAAAGTATCTATTAAACTCTATAGTATGATGATGTTTTTATATAGGTTACCACGGACAACATGGTATCGAAGAAAAAATATTTTCTGTTATTTAATGTTCCCACTTTGTTACGACTTTCTCCTATGATAACGGGCTAAATTAAAAATTTATTTGAGGGGGGAGAGAGGGTATGCAATCCATATCAAGAAGAACATTTCTAAAACTATCTGCACTCAGCGCCTGTTCATTAGTTGTATCAACGGGGCTTAGCGGTTGTAACAGTTATGACAACCATGCAGAAGTAGGTTTTCTGCATGGCGTCGCCGCGGGAGATCCCTTGCAGGACAAAGTGATTATCTGGACACGTGTGACGACAGATGCTGACAGCGTAGATGTTGATTATGAAGTTTCCATGGATTCCGCCTTCAATGATATTATTCACAATGGTACTGTCCGAACAAGTGCTGCAAACGATTATACTCTGAAAATCGATATACAGGAACTCGATGCAGGAACTCAGTATTATTATCGATTTAAAAGCAACGGCAAAATATCGGAAACCGGTAAGATGAAAACATTGCCTGTTGGCAGTGTCGAGCAGGTAAGGATGGCTGTTTTCTCATGTGCCAACTATACAAATGGATATTTCAATGCCTATGATTTGGCTTCCCAGTTAGGTGATATCGATGTAACGGTGCATCTGGGAGATTATATCTATGAATACGGTATGTATGAAGCAGACGGGGTAACCCCTGCCTATGCGACTTCCAATGCGGCAGCAATCGGACGGGTACTTCCTGCTGAAAATGCCCGGGAGTGTATTACCCTTGAGGACTATAGAAGAAGATATGCCCTTTACCGTACGGATAAAGGATTGCAGGCACTCCATAAATCGGCAGCAATGATTGTCGTATGGGATGACCATGAGATCGCCAATGATGCGTATGCAGAGGGTGCAGAGAACCATAACCCCGATGAGGGTGCGTTTGATGACAGGGTAGCAGCTTCTTTGCAGGCCTATTTCGAGTGGCTGCCTATAAGACCGGTCATAGATAAAAAAGAGATCTATAGAAATTTTACGTTTGGAGATCTTCTTTCACTTCATATGCTTGAAACCAGAATATTTGGCAGAGACAGACAATTGAGTTACAGCGACCACTATAACAGTGCACTTGAGTTTGATCAGTCAAAGTTTACTGCTGACCTTACCTCTTCTGATAGAACGATGATGGGAGCAGTACAGGCAGAGTGGCTTCAGACTCAGATGGCGGTTTCCACAGCACGATGGGAAGTTTTAGGGCAGCAGGTACTTATGGGACGGATGAGTTTGCCTGCGGAAATGTTGACACTGATATCGATGCTTGAAAATCCTCAAATGTATGGTATGACAAAAGAGGAAATTCTGGTGAGGATCAACTCCTCGATGGCGGAACTGGTGACACTGAAAATGAGAAAGCTGCAGGGGGAAACGCTTACTGCGGAGGAGGAGACGAGACTCTCAACGGTGATGCCGTATAATCTTGATGCATGGGATGGTTATTTTGCAGAACGGGAAGTGATTTTCGGTACAGCAAAGGCATATGGAAAAAATCTCATAGTATTGGCCGGTGATACACATAATGCATGGGCAAATGATCTTAAAGATATGTATGGAGAAGCGGTAGGCGTAGAGTTCGCTACATCATCTGTATCATCTCCGGGGCTGGAAGAGTATCTTTCCTTGTCTGGTCTGGAACAGGCGATGCAGCTTGAAGGTGCATTTTCCCTTTTAATCGATGACATGAAGTACTGCAATATATTGGATAGAGGATTCATGGAGGTGGTATTTACGCATGATAAAGTGGTCTCAAGCTGGCATTTCGTCTCACATTATGATTCCGCACTCTATTCCATGAACAGAGCAAGATGGAAAACGCTGCAATGTAGTTTTGGAGAGAAAAGATTGAAAGAAATAGATGTTTAGGCACCTGTTTATTGGTGCCTAAACCGGTACATCATGATCGAAGCCGCGACGCTCACATTGAAACTCTTGATCCCTTCTTCCATCTCGATGGTGACGATTTCGTCGCAGATATCGAGTATCTCTCTGGCGATCCCTTTTCCTTCATGCCCCATCAGCAGTACCCATTTACCGGCTGTCTTGACCCGTGATAGCGGTGTGGAGTCTTCGGTGACCTCTGCAGCGTATACTCTGTACCCAAGCGCTTTGAGTTCCCTGATCGTCTCAAAGATATCTTCATAGAGATGGTAGTCCATCAGGCCTATATGCCCCATGGAAACCCTCACGGCACGTCTGGCATAAGGGTGCGGGCCTTGTTGCGGCAGCAGATAGGATCTTACTCCGAGTGCAGCGGCACTTCTGGCGATCGCACCGATATTCTGGGTGGAGCTGATCTCGTCAAGCATGATGATCTGATCGCCCAATGATGCAAGCGGTGCAGGGACAGGGCGGATGGCGTGCATCATGACGTTGTGGTGTATCGTGTGCCCTACGATCTTTTGCATCACCTCTTTGGAAGCGACATAGAGGGCAGGTATCTCTCTTGACTGTATCAGATCGGCATACCTGTCATAGTACTCCTGCGTAGCAAAGATACTTCTGATCTCGATATTCTGTTCAAGTAGGAGGTTGACCACTTTGGGACTGTCTGCGATGAAACTGCCGTCTTCTTTGAAGGCATTTTCTCTCATCTGATGGTAGATCTGAAGTTGTGGGATATCACTATCGGTTATTTGGATAAAATTCATAGGTTATTATAGCTACTGTTTACTTCCATAGGCTACAATAGCGCAAAAATTAATAAGGTAATATTATGAGAATTATTCTCTTGTTTCTTTTCATCTTTAATTTTTCCTTTGCAGAACTCAAAAATGTCTGGGCGAGCAAAGATTTCCTCAAAAACGATATCAAGATCATTGATGTGAGAACTCCCGGCGAATGGAGGGAAACAGGTATCATAGAGGGCTCTTATCCGATCATGTTTTTTGATGAACAGGGGAGATTCAATATCCCGCTTTTTCTTGAACAGCTGAACAGGGTAGTAAAGAAAGATGAGCAGTTTGCGCTCATCTGCCGTACCGGAAGCCGTACTTCGGAGATATCAAAATTTCTGGCCTATGAGCTGGGGTATGATGTGATCAACCTTGCCGGAGGGATAGAGAAGCTGATGCAAGAGGGGTATAAACCGGTGATGTATCTACCAAAAAATCAATAATTGCAGATAAGGTTGATTGACATAGACTAAACTATTTTGATATAATAGATAGAAATTAAGATTCAATTAAATTTTAGGAACGTCTATGTCAAAAAGTTTATATGAAACGCTTGGTGTTAGCGACAGTGCAACTCCCGAAGAGATCAAAAAAGCTTACAGAAAACTCGCACGTCAGTATCACCCGGATATCAACAAGGAAGAGTCTGCGCAGGAGAAGTTCAAAGAGATCAACGCAGCCTACGAAGTATTGAGCGATCCGGAGAAAAAAGCGCAGTATGATCAGTTCGGTGATCAGATGTTCGGCGGGCAGAATTTCCATGATTTTGCACGCGGCCAAGGCGCAGGCGTAGATCTGGACGAAATCCTGCGACAGATGTTCGGCGGCGGTGCCGGCGGTTTTGGCGGAGGAGGTTTCGGCGGTTTCGGCGGCTTTGGCGGAAGCGGTTTCGGCGGCTTGAATCTTGATATGCAGGCAAAGATCACCGTACCGTTTATGACAGCGATCCTCGGCGGCAAGCATAACGTTTCGGTCAACGGACAGAATTTTGATATCAGGATCCCCGCAGGTATCAAATCCGGCGAGACGATGCGTGTCAGAGGAAAAGGGAAACAATACCAGGGACAGGCAGGTGATCTTTTGCTTCAGGTAGAGGTAGCTGAGTCAAAAGAGTATGAAAGAAAAGGCGACGACCTTTACAAGACATTTGATGTACCTCTCAAAGAAGCGCTTTTTGGCGGCAAGATCACAGTAGATACACCGGAAAAAGAGGTTTCTCTGAAGGTACCGCAAAACACGAAGAACGGACAGAAGTTCAGACTGAAAGGCAAGGGTGTGCCGAACAGGAAAACAGCGCTTACCGGTGATCTCTACCTGGTCGCAAATGTGATCCTCCCTGATGTAGAGCGTATGGACAACGAACTAAAAAGTATGTTGGAAACAAAACTTTAAAACAGCACTAGTGCTGTGAGCTGTCCGCTGAGGACAGTATGCGTACCTGGAAGCTTTGCTTTTAGGTATATCAGCATAAAAAGGAAAGTAATATGCATAGTTATGATGAACCTGTATATCTGATCTCCGTAGTCGCAACGATGCTTGATATCCATCCCCAGACACTGCGTCAGTATGAACGCGAAGGATTGGTGGAGCCATCACGTACAAGCGGCCGTATGAGACTCTATTCGCAGCGTGATATAGACCGAATGAAACTGATCCTGCGTTTGACCAGGCAGATGGGGGTCAACCTTGCAGGTGTTGATGTGGCCCTCAAGCTCAAAGAGCAGATCGATGAGATGCAGGAAGAGATCGATCAGCTCAGAGAAGAGTTGCGCAAAGCCAACCGCCACGGTTCAGTACATACAAGCAAAGCGCTGGTTGCTAAAAGCAGTTACGATATCATTATTTTTGAAGAGTGATATCTTTTCCTAATATATAATTCAACTTTTGCATATACGTCATTCTCGTGCTTCACCCCAAGGATGAGAAGCGTCAAGCATAGTCAAACTGCTTTAACTTTGTAGCTTCGGAACCTGAAGTGTTGTGCAGAATGTACCACGGAAGGCAGAGAAGTGAAACGAAACTTTATGGGCACACGGGGATCCAGAAGTAAAATTTGCTATGCAGTGTCGCAAGTCAAGTAGGTATAAAAAACTTGTAGATTCCCGATCTAGTCGGGAATGACGATCCAAATAGATGGGCGATAGCATCTACAGGGAGACTGCTAATACTTTTCAAACAGCTCCTGTATCTTTTTGTGGTCATGCCTGACTTCATGAAGCGGGCGATGATCTTCTCCTCTTACATGCATTTCAAAGGTGGGAAGTTCTTCTCTTCTCTGATACAAAATCCCCAACGGCATCGGCATGCTCTCATAGGCTTTTTTGAGCGCTTCTTCAAAATTGGAACTGTCACAACCCTCTTCGAGCAGATAGGTGTTTTCTTTGAACCATTGATAGGTGTTGACCTGGTTGAAAACCACACAGGGCTGGAAGATATCCACCAGTGCATATCCCTTGTGCAAAAATGCAGCTTTCAGGACCTCTTTGGCATGGCTGTAGTTTCCGATATTGACGCGCGAGACAAATCCCGCTTTCAAAGAGAGTGCGACACTGAGCGGATTGAAAGGTTCATTCTTTGCCCCCTCCACCTGTACCTTGCTGACAAACCCTCTCTGAGAGGTGGGAGAGGCCTGTCCCTTTGTCAGTCCATAGACCATGTTGTTATGCACGATATGGACGATATCCGGGTTGCGCCTGAGCGTATGAAGAAAATGGTTGCCCCCTTCGCCGTACATATCCCCGTCACCTCCCTCTGCAATGACGGTCAAGCCCGGGTTGGCAGCTTTGATCGCAGTGGCAACAGGCAGTGCGCGTCCATGCAGCACCCCGTACATATGGGTATCGATATAGTAGGGGGTTTTTGCCGCCTGTCCTATCCCCGAGACGATGACCGTCTGCCGCTTCTCCTGATGCAGCTCCTCCAGCACCTCTTTCACCAGTTTCAAAATTCCGAAATTCCCGCATCCCGGGCACCATGCGACGTCAACATTTTCTCTGTCAAATGAGGTCTGCATCATAGCTCCTTTATCTTCTCTTTGATCATCTGGGCCAACTGGTCGGCAAAGAACGCAAAACCGTTGTACTGGAGTATCTTCTTATCAACTTTGATATCATGCAGTTTGAGCTGGTCGGCAAACATCCCGCTTGCATTGTTCTCTACGACAACCGTATGTTTATACTTCTTGAGTAGATCCAGCTGTTTCTCGGCAAGCGGGTGTACCCACTCAAAGTGTACATGGCAAAGCCTCGGATCATCCACTCTGGCCAAGGCCTCGCTGATTGCACCGTAGCTTGATCCCCATCCAATAACGGCGATATCGCCATTTCCCTCTATGTTTGGCATAAGGGCACTTTGCAAGAGCGCTTCACGCTTACGTGCACGCTTATGGACCATCTCTATACGTGTTTGATGGCTTTCGGTGATCTGTCCGGCTTCATCATGCTCATCCCCGGCCGCACAGACCAATCCTTCACCAAGGCCCGGTACACTTCTGGGACTGATACCATCCGGGACATCGGTATAACGCTGATACTCTTTTTTGCTTTGGATGATGTAGCTGCCCGGTTCATACTGTGAAAAATCAACCGTATCGATCATACTCATCGAATCCGCCAGGTATTGATCGCTGAGCAGGATCACCGGCACCTGGTAGCGGTCGGCCAACTCAAAAGCCAGGTAGCCGCACTCGATAGACACTTCAAGTGTACCCGGAGCAAGTATGATACGTTCGAATGGCCCATGTGCCGAGTAGATCGCCATATTGAGGTCTCCCTGTTCGCTTCTGGTAGGCAATCCGGTAGCCGGTCCCGGCCTTTGTGCCAGATAGATCACCGCGGGCGTTTCCGTCATTCCGCTGAGGCTCAATGCTTCGGTCATCAGTGCAAATCCTCCTCCTGAGGTGGTCGTCATCGCACGCGCACCGGCATACCATCCTCCAAGCACCATGTTCAAAGAGGCGATCTCATCTTCACTCTGTTCGACCACAATGGTAAACTCTTTGGAGCGCTCTGCCATGAAGTTGAGCACTCCGGTGGAGGGAGACATAGGGTAGGAGGTGACCATAGTGCATCCTCCTGCCAAAAAACCAAACCCGCAGGCGGTTGTGCCATCCATCAGGTGAAGTGCCTCTACGCTTTTTGGGTCGCTTCCGGGAAGCTCCTGTAGCGTATAGTGTTCGACCGCTGCCCCTTCTTTGAAGCCTTCCTGCGCTGCTTTGATATTCTCGTTATCCTCTTTGAAGTAGTGATCGATACTTGCAAGCAGGGTATCCAGCTCCAGCTCCAACACTCCGAAGATAAACCCTGCCATGTAGGTATTGGCATAGCGGCGGTCTCCCAACGCTTTGGCCCGTTCCCTTATGGGAACAGTGATCAGGTTCGGTAGGGTGCCATTTTCACTGACATCGGCCAATACCAAGGTCTTCTCCGTATAGCGTTCCCGCATATGTTCCAGCGCCGACTCATCCAGTGCGATGGAGAGGTCTACTTCCCATACGGGGGCATTGATGGGCCTATCGCTGATACGGATCAACGTCGTGTTACTCCCGCCACGCACACGTGACATATACTCTTTGGTAGAGTAGACATAGTAACCGCTTGCCTTGAGGGCATGGGTCAGTATCTTTTCTATCGTATCGATTCCCGAACCTGCCGGTCCGCCTATCAGGAGAGAGAAGACGTGTTGGTCGTTGACCGGTATCTGTGCACTCTCTTTAGCCATACTATGCAGCGCTTGAGCTGCAGCATTTGCCTGATGTTTTTCTCCTGAGTTGACAGGTTTAGACCCATTTCCCCACGTGATCTTGCCTCCGTAGTACCCCAGCACGATCACACTAAAACCGGTAAAGAGGACAATGGCATGGTAGGTGAGCCCGGCAAAAGAGTCATGATAGACGATCATCTGGTCATTCAGATAGAGGGCGATGTTGATGATCCCCAGTAAAAGTACCAGAAGAGAGAGCACCAGCTTGATGATAAAAGGGCGGTAGCTTGAAAAGTCATAGTTGATCCACCAGCTCAGGATGCCGGGTACCATTGCCACCAATCCCATCAAAGTGGCAGCAAAAAAAGTATAAAAGACGCTCAAGGCATAGGCTTCTTGGGGGTTAAAAAGAAATAGGAGATCCATTGCCGCTGCAAAGAGGTGCAGGGCGATCGGGAAATGTACCGTCATCGGATGAGGATGGTAGCGCTTGTACCACGATCTCAGTTTCGATTTGAGATCTGCTTCTGTTTGAGTTTCTGTTTGAGATAGAGAGGAGGGAGTTTCGAGTTTGTCTACGATAGCAAACCCTTTGAAGACTTCGTCTCCATGAGGGGCACCGGCAAGCTGGGCAGTCAGATCTTCTCCTGCAAAGTGCACCCCTTCATGCTCTCCCTCTTTCCACAAGGGACTCTCTGTCACATCATAGATGTTGTTCTTGTAGGCGACATAGGCTTTTGCCCCGTTGCGTCCGTCATACGCTTTCAGTTCATCAATCGTCATGTGTGATCCCCTTTGATTTAACAGTTTTTCTATTTTTGTTCTGTTATAGATATTGCTTTGCTCTATTTTAGTGAAAAGAGTGTGTAGTGTGGATGTAGGGAGTAGGAATCGATGGTTTATCCAACTCACGGAAGTGGAGAGTTTCACCCCAAGGGTATCTCCTACGGGCAGTCCCACAACTATTTTTTTCTCGTCCCCAAGCTCAAAAGACTGTAAAAGAATACAAAAAACAGGGTCTTCGTCATTCTGATACCGGATTGGAGTCCGGCATGACAGATTTAGAATCCCCTAAATTGCGTTGTTATTCGATGAGATCCTGAATCAAGTTCAGGATGACAACAGTATCTCCAGCTTGCGGGATGCATACATGAGGATAAGTCTGTTGAATCTGTTTTGTTCGCTCCCATGATTTCGTGGGAGTGTATAGGAGAACCTCTGGTGCATACAAAAATGAATGAATCGTGCTATACTCATCCATGGGAAGAAGCAGATATACGAACCCACACATCCGCACTTTTATAACCTTTATAGTACTTAACAATCCTCCCAAGTGTGGATATATGGATGAGGCAAAGCACTGGGGATACTCCAGTACCAGTGCGAGAGATTATGAAGGGATAAACGGTCTATTGGAAATAGAGAGGGCATGGTAGAAGACGTTGCGGTATTTTATATGTGAGGAGTATCTAAAACTGTATTTGTATATAAACATTTACAAAGTAGAAATATCCTAATATTGTAAATGATTATAAGCACTTACAAAAAGGTTCTTTATGTTAGATAAGATTAAAAAATACCAAAGCAGACTGCAAAAGTCTTTTACTGTCACCTACAGAAGATATCTCTATAATACCATAGACTTTGATGATAAGATGATCGCTGTCTTCGGAGCAAGAGGTGTGGGTAAAACAACACTGCTTTTTCAGTACTTAAGCGAACTACAAGAACGCGGGAACAATGCTCTCTATATCTCACTGGACTATCCTTTTTTAAGCGGTATTGATTTGATCGAACTGGTTGAGGAGTTTGTAGAAAGTGGCGGAGGGTATCTGCTCCTCGATGAAGTTCATCGTTACGAGGAGTTTGCTTCACATCTGAAGACGATCTATGACCTTTTTGATATCAAAGTGATCTTTACAAGCAGCAGTGCCACTTCTATCCTGAGTGCCAAGAGCGATCTAAGCAGAAGAGTCAACCTCTATAATCTCAATGGCTTCTCTTTCAAAGAGTACCTTGAAGTAAAATACAAACTTTCTCTGGACAGTTACACGCCGGAAAAGGTGTTAAAAGATCATATTAAAATCGCAAAGTCTATAGATAACAATAGTTTTGAGATCCTCAAAGAGTTTAAAGCCTATTTAAAAACTGGCTACTACCCGTTCTACTTTGACAAAAAAAGTTCCTACTACCAAAACCTGCTCAATACGATCAATCTCACTATCGACCTTGATCTTACCTCCTTGGGGCTTATCGAGCAAAAGTACACTTACAAACTTAAAAAACTCCTGGAGGTGATCTGTGAGAGCAAACCTTTTGAGGTCAACTATTCCAAGATCGCAACCATGGCAGAGATCAGCCGTGTCAAGCTTTATGACTATATCTCCTACCTTAGTGACGGGCAGATGCTTCTGCTTGTTGATGAGAATATCACTGGACTCAAAAAAGTACAAAAGCCGGCTAAGATCTACCTGAACAATACAAATCTGCTCTACGCCTACTGTGAAAACTCAGAGATCGGGACCGTAAGAGAGACCTTCTTTGCTAATCAGGTTGCTTCACACTATCCGCTTCATATCTCAAAGCAGGGAGACTTCGTTGTCTCCAAAAAATATACAATAGAAGTGGGAGGGAAGGATAAAAGTTTTGATCAGGTCAAAAAAATACCGGATAGCTATGTTGTTGCGGATGATATAAGTATAGGATCAGGCAACAAGATACCGCTATGGCTTTTTGGATTTTTGTATTAGTGAAATTGCATGCAGCTAGACAGACTCTACTATAGGCTCAAAGAACTTGAGTCGCAAAAAGCCGCTATCGAAAAAGAGATTAAAACACTCAAACAACAGATCTCCCCTAGCTCTACATTGAGTAAAGAGGACAAAGTGATTCTCTTCAGATCACTCTTTATCGGTCGGGAAGATGTCTATGCCACCTACTGGATAAGCCCTGACGGTACAAAGAAAGCATACTTTCCGCAAGCTTATACCTTTAAAGGTACAGACTATAGGCCCGTCACTCCTGAAGTGATACGCAAACACCTGGAGGGGAGGATAAGGCTAGGTACCTATGCGGTAGTTGATCAGGTAATGGCAAAGTTTCTGGTGATCGATCTGGATAAAAAGAGTTTTGTTGAAGATGCCAGAGCGATCCATACGGTTTCTCAAAGACTGAAACTTTCACCACTTTTTGAGATCTCAAAGTCGGGAAACGGTATGCATATCTGGTATTTTTTTAAAATTCCTGTCAGAGCGGTTGATGTTAGGCGGTTGGGTGATATGATCCTTACAAAAGCGATGGATATCAGTAATGGTATCGATATGAAAAGCTATGACAGGATGTTTCCCAATCAAGACTTTGTCGCTCCGGATGCACTGGGTAACCTGATCGCACTGCCTCTTCACTATGGATCACGTAGCGAGAACAAAACTGTCTTTGTTGATATTGATACATTGACACCCTATCATGACC
>Ga0209206_10000037_pt1 | contig 26797 bp, 18 predicted proteins | sample ZodSprsou2mmetaG_FD_185478 | JGI IMG/M metagenome (GOLD analysis project Ga0209206, IMG submission 185478) | Hot spring sediment microbial communities from Zodletone spring, Oklahoma to study Microbial Dark Matter (Phase II) - Zodletone Spring... ...
GATTTTTCCGATGCAACCTTTCACATTACAAAGGAAAGCTACATGCGTGTATTCAACTGGCTTCGTGATCATTACTCATGGAAAAGGCATTCCGCCATCCTGACCAGCACCCCGGAACAGGTGGTAAACATCACACTGTTCAACTATATACAGAATGGGGAGCTACCCATGAAGATCAAGATCTTCAGTACCCTGGAAGCGGCCCTGCTCTGGATGAACCTGCCGCATTCGGAAACCCCTTTGATCAGGGCGGTACTCAAGGAGCTGAAAACCGGTCAGCTTCAGATCAAATGACTGCTTTTTAACCCGTAAACTCGTTCCCCACCTTACGGGCACGTTCCGGTTTGTCCAGGTCGATCCCGATGGCCAGACCGATCTCCACCAAAATGTTCCAGCCGGCACATAGGAACACATAGGGATTCATCTCCCCTGCCGGGGAAGTACGGATGGTGGTGAACGGGGTATCCCTGTCGGCGATGGCAACCACCTTCAGTCCCACTCCTTTGACAAGCACCTCCCGGAATTTCTCTATCTCCTCCTCGATGGGGTCCACCACAAACACGATGTCCTCTTTGTCCATCACCTCCTCAATCCCGTGGACTGCATAGGTTCCTTCCAGGAAATCCGATTTCTTGCGTGTGATCTCATTGGTCTTCAGTGTGAGTTCTTCGGCCACCCCGTCATTGTAACCGGCAAAATAAATGGTCGGCGCTTTTGCGGCCAGCTGGACGATCTCCCTGTCGATTTCCATGGTCAGTGCCTGGTGTAGTAATGCAGGAAGTTTTGCGAGTTTGCCCGATTGATCGAGTCCCTGCAGGTGCCAGAGAATGGATTCATAGAACAGTGTCTGCTCGATCACGCTTTTGGTGGCAGCAACCGCCTGTTCCCAGCCGCAGTTGAGCACAAAGGTCTTCCTGCACTCTTTTTCCAGGATGGTATCGTTGTTGGCGGTAAGCGCGTATCGTTTCTCATTTCCCGCGGCTGCCAGCTTTTTTGCGAGCAGGACCACTTCCTTGGTCCGTCCCGAGTTTGAGGCACAGAAAACGGCGAACCGTGACAGGTCATACTGCGCGGACTGGCGAGAACCATCGGTGGAAACCGAGAGGTCCATTCCCCGGGTGAGTGCCTTACGAATGGCGTTTTTTGCCGGGAAAATCCGGCTGGAACCCTCTCCCGTCAGGAAAAGCCTGCCGGCGGATCTTATTTCCGCAGCCACATCACGGGTCTGATCAGGATTGAATTTTTCCACCACCCCGGGAGTATCCATCATTTCCTGCACCAGGGCATACTTTGAGTACTTGTCTTGTTTCAGATTCATCTGGTTTGAATTATAATATTTAACCTCGCTTTCTGATTTTTTCCACCATCTCCCTGAATTCGGTTGTTTCCCTTCTCACCTGCACAATAAAACTGTTCTCGTCGATGGTCCCGATGGCAGCGCTCATTTCATCCATATTCCTGAAGGTGGCCTGCCTGAACGGATTTTCGTAATCTTTTTTCCGTGTATGATACACCTGTTCATTCACATACTCCTGGATCCTCACCGCCCTGTCAAGGGCAGCCAGCCAGTCGGATACTGTGAGTTGATCCGTACCGTAGATTTCACAAAGGGTGGCGTACGCGTGTTTTTGCTTCTCCAGGGGATAATCTTCCCACAGCGAATCATACCTTTTGTGGATCTCTTTCCACGACTTCAATTTACCATTCCCGATATCCGATCGAAGCTGGTCCAGATCCCTTTCCTTCATGATCTGTCCCCCCAGGTTCACCCAGTTTTTCTCCCTCTCTCCGGCCAGTTTCCTGGACATGCTCGAAAAGGTAGCCCTGGGGTTCGTCCTCATATACTCCAGCAGGTTCTTCATGGCATAATAGTGAAGCATTTCTTCATATGCATGATATCCCCTGTAAGGCTTAAGGATCAATGACTTTCTTTTTGTATTTTCCATTCTTTCACCCAGCACCTCCAGTCCGTTTATCACCTCTTCGTTTCCGGACAGGAGCTCCTTTCCCAGACCGGCAAGTTCATCCTCGCCCGTCTTCTCATCCGGTTTGCCGCCGTTTCTGAGACTGGCTCTGGCAGTCCAGATTTCCAGCAACCTGCGTGCGTGGATGATCTCCTCGATGGTATCGGGAGCGAAGGTCTCAAATTCCACATGCTGCAGTTTGTTCTCCCGGTTGTCCCGGCTCAGGAATTTCCAGGAATTGCGGATCAGCGCGTACATGTTGTACATCCACCAGAATGCGGGCATCACTTCCAGCCTGTATTTGGAGACGTTGTTGTTCAGCAGGGAAAACGGAAGGGGGATATCCAGCTCCGCAGGATAATCTCCCTTGGAAAGCAGTACAAATGATGCAAACCGGCTGGAATGCTTCAGACTCGTGCACAATCCCGGCCAGAATCCCCTCCCGGCCTGTATTTCATTGTCGTTGGCCCGGCTGTTGTGGTTGGATCCGATGGTGGCACCGGCAGCGATGTTGCTCTGTCCCATGACCACCGAAGCGACGAGAAACGAATTATTATGATGCTGTTCGTGTGCGGGGAAGATCAGGTTGTTTAACACCTCACAGCAGGAGATGGTGGAATTATCTCCCAGAAATGAGTTGATCAGCCTGGCTCCGTATTTCAGGTTGGAGTGATCACCCAGGATAAATTTCACCGCCTTGCAGCCGTAGAAGATGTGACAGCCATATCCGATGATCCCGTTGACCAGCTCCACTCCCTCCCCGATCTGTGTGGGTTCTTTTTCTGACGAATTAATGGTCAGGTTCTTCAGCTTGTTTGCCCCCTTAATGTAACAGTGTGCTCCGATCTTCACATCTTTCAGGATCAATGAATTCTTTACCACACAGTTATTCCCGGTGGTTCCGTAATATCCCCGCCGGTGATCCATTCCCGCCTGGGTGATCTCCTTTAATCTGGCCTGCAAAGATTTGTCGTCCACATATTTGGCCCACAGATACGCATCCGCGGGGATCATCCCGTCGAAGGGAAGGACCTGCCGGCAGCCCGTTTCATTCATCAGATCGATCCATGTGCGTACCTTTTCGGGTTCGCCTTCTTTGAGGATCCCGTTACCGAACTTTGCATGGTCGGTGGTATGCATCTCCTGGATGTTGAAGAGGATATTGCGGTCACCGATGATATAATGTGCCAGATAATGCACATTGTGAATGGCCACATCATCTCCGATATCGCATGAGATGATCAGGCTGTTGCTGATGCCGCAGGGCATTCTAAGGTCGTGATGCTGAATGATCACATTCCTCAGCCTGCCGATCCTGACAAGCCCGAAAAATTTCGTGTTCTGTATGAGTCTCGGGTCAAACTGATCGGTAACCAGCAGATCATCCCAGTTATCCGCCGTATTGTCGTTTTTGACGAGCCTTTCAATTTCTTCCGATCGCAGATTTCTCCAGCCTGATTCGGGCGGAGTGCTCTGTTTGTTCCTCTGGTAATATTCATCTTTTCCGCCTGGCAGGTATTCCAACGGGATGAAATTCCTGCCCATGTTCTCCTTCGGCACAATCAATACTTCATTCATATTTCTGTTATATTGGTGAATTGGCTTCCTCCGTCAGAGATCGCCAATTATTAAAAATAAGAAAATAATCCCTGCATTTTACGCCCGGATGTGGCCGTTTGTTACATTGATTGTATTTTTACTGAAATTATCTCAAGGAAGAATGGCTGTAAAAATCAAGATCATCCGTTCCATCGATTATCTGAGTGTATCGGACGACGGTACTGTGGACTTTGAAGAAAGCATGACCAATCTGGTGGAGCTGGCAAAGCCGAAGGTCCCTCCGGCGAACTACGACCTGCTCCTGGATTTCAGGCGCACACAATGGATCCTGTCCACCGCTGAAATCTTCCGCCTTGTTCAGTCAATTTTCAAAGACAGTGAAATATTCAGTGACAGAATCGCGATGCTCGTGCTGCCCGGCGTCAATTTCGACAAAGATGAATTTAAGGAGCTCTGCGATCAGCAAAAGGGAGTCAATATAGGCACATTCACCAATTACGAAGATGCGGTACACTGGCTCTACAATGAGTAGTGCCTGTATCTGTAAGGGGATCCCGGGAATTGATCCTGCCCCGGGTCAGGAAAGAGAACACCCTGCTGAATCTTATGGGATGCCTCTTTTTATCAGAGAGCCGGGCAGGTCTTGTTGTCCGTTGCTTTGCCTATTCAGCCAGGATTGTGTCCTGTAGTTCTTTGGCCCTCAGCGCTTTATTATGGCTCCATGAACTGTCTATCCTGTAAGCCTTCATATAGCTCTCGTAGGCATTGACATAATCTTCGATCTTCATGTAGTAATCCCCTTTTGAATCATAAGGATTGGGCAGGTCAGGCTCCATTTCTATGTATTTGTCAAATACGGATCTGGCATCATCGAATTGTCCCATTTTCATGTATGCATACCCCAGTGAATTATAGATGCCTGCAGAATCCTCAGTTATCTCGAGTGTTTTCATCAATGTCTCCACAACACCCTCATAATCATCGTTCATCATTTGTGCAAATGCCAGTTGATTGTATGCTATAGGATCTTCGGGATACAGTTCCACCAGCTGGTTGCCCAGGTCTGTTATGTCTGCATCCTGATCCTCCAGCAGTTTTTGGAGCATCTTTCTCATTATTTCTTCTCCTTCACTCAATGCAGCTTCAGATGCCACAGCTTGCTCTGCATACTTCTTGAATTCCTCATCATTTCCAAAATAAAAATTCATGGTGGCCAGGCCGTAGGCAGCCATAAAAAAATCAGGATCTTCCTCCAGGGCCTGAATCAGAAGATCCATTGCCTCCGGGATATATACATCCTCCATCGCATCAGAAGCTTCTTTGTATAATTCCAGGGCCTTTTCAGATTTAGTGGTGACTGGGATTTCGGCTTCCTTCTTTGCACAGGAAGAGAAAAGGCACAGCACTACCGGCAGCCATAAAAGGCTGTACATTTTGGTTCTTTTCATAGTGGTACGTTTAAGGCTTTTAGAGCCAGTTAGTTGACCAAAGTTATGGCATTTGTAGACACAAGTCAAGGCCGGGTGCCCAAAACAGGCACCTGCAAACAGCAGTGATTTACCACACTGAACAACCAGGAAAAAAAGCAGATCCGCGACCCCTGATCAGCCCCCGTTAAAGCCTGTTATAAATCAGGGTGGCCGAACGGGTGCCCCTCTGGGAGGATGATACGGACTCGATCTTCAGGACTTTTTCTCCTTCGGCCAGGGACCAGGTCTCTTTCCTGCTCATGGTGAAAGTGTCTCCCTGCCGCTGGAATTCTGTTTCAGTCTCAATGACCAGGGAATTCTGATCAGCCGACCAGGTGGCTTTGTAGGTGGATTTGCCGAATTCACTTTCCTCCACATTTTCTTTACCGTCGAGGGTGATGGTCTCGCTGGTGGTGCGCATCTGACCGTCCCTCCCCGCCCGGGTGCGTTCGATGGTGATGGTTTTCCCGTCCTGTGTGACCGTCATCTCCTCAGCCGCGAAAAACCTGCCTTCGCCCATGGCGCTTTCCGTTTCATTAAATTTCCATTTTCCGCTGAAATCCGGATTTTTCGCTTCAAGAGAGCCGGCGGAGGCCAGCAGGAATGAACAGATCACTCCCAGTGTGAACAATTGAAATGAGTGTTTTTGTTTCATGGCAGTTTGGTTTTGTGTTTGGAATGGATTCTGCTCATAGGACGATCCGGAATGAAGAAGGTTTAATCAGATATTTTTCACTATTTTCAGGTATTTTCGTATATGTGACCGAATCCAAGCTGAAGGAGATGCACAATGCAGGGTTTCATGTGAGATGTTGCCTGGCAATCCTTGCCTTTTGCATACCTGCATCCCTGTTTTGCCAGGTGAAAATTTTTTCTTCAGACAGTGTGAACCTGGGAGACTGGTATGACGGCCAGCGTAAAATCATCCGAAGTCCCGATCCATACATCGTCATTGAATCCGGTGACAAAATCTTCCTTTCCCGTGATCTCGGGGAAGCGAAAGAAATCCTCCGGGGCGGCAAAGCAAGCCTGGCCGTGGATCCTCTTTCCAATGTGTTCGTGGTGTATGTTTACCAGGGCATCCGCATTGCCTTTGAAACCGAACCGGGCATCTGGTCTCCCGGCAGACTGATCTCGGACACTGCCGAATCGGTTTCATTCCCGGTGGCGGATTGCGACGGGTCGGGGAATATTCATGTGATTTACGGGATCACAGACACCACGGTGCGGGGCGACCGCTTCCTGTCAGCCCTGAAATATGTTAAGCTGGATCAGGATTCAGTCATTCATGCCTCGGTCATCTACAAAACGGATCGCTGGACGCATCCGGATACACTTGTGCATTATCACCTGGCCACCCATCTGACCTCTGCCGATGATGCGGTCTTTGTCGCCTATCAGCTGTCCAGCGACTCAATTAATCTGGGTTTTTCAGCCAACGGGGGAGCAGAATGGCGGGAGGCTGTTTCCTTTCCGGGGACCCGTCCTACCCTCTCCATCGGACCCGGGTACTATTACCCGGATATTATTGAAAGCGAAACGTTTCCGGTGGTCCTTTACATAGACCTGGAGGGCAATCTGGCAAACGGCCTGGCCTATTATTCCATGGGCCATTTTGACTGGATGGGTACCCGGATCATCCATCCCGGCCCGGTGGAAACCGCATCTGCGGACGATGTCATCTCTCCTGCCCGGTACAGTCTGATCTTCCGGAAAGAGGGGGCCCTTTTCCATGCCTACACAGAATTCTTCGGCGATTGCCAGGTATTGGATACGGTCGCTGAGCAGGCACTGGCATCTTCGATCGCATATAAACAATTCAACCAGGAAAAGGTGGACATCGTGTGGATTGAGCAAAATAGCGGGATCCATGAATTGTATTACCGGTGGTTCAGTAAAGTTCCATCGGGCATCTCAGGGCATCCGGGGCCGGGGGGATTATCCCTGGATGTCGATCCCAATCCGTTTGAAAGGAATGTACGGCTGATCATCCGCGTTCCCGGCTATCACCGGGTGGTGGACCTGCGCATCTATGATCTGCACGGAAGGGAGGTTAAACGGTTTGAGGTTATCGATCACACGGATCAATCTGAGATTCACTGGGACGGATCTTCAGGGGACGGTGCCTCCCTGAAAGACGGATTGTACCTGATCAGGGTCACCTCCGGAAATTTTTCTGCGATAAAGAGAATCGTCCGAACCGGATCCTAGGAGCCGGTCTGTTCCGGCAGCGTTGAAATGATATCCCTCAGAAAATCGTTCAGGCTGAAATTGGTCAGGCTGTACCCCATGCGCACCACCACCAGCTTCCTGGACGGGATGATGTAGACCCGCTGTCCCAGGAACCCGTCTGCGAAATAGATCTCTTCCCGGATATCCTTCAGGATATTGAGCGGATCCGGTTCTTTGAGCCAGAAGGTGGCTGCATAGGTCCCTTCGGAGGCGGGGGCCGGGGTTTGCATGTACTCCACCCATTCCGGTGAGACTACCGTGTCCCCCTCAAAGACCCCTTTGTTCAGCAGGAGAAGCCCGAACCGGGCCCAGTCCCTCGTGGTTCCGTAACAGTAGGAAGAAGCCACGAAGAGCCCGCTGGCATCGGTCTCGATCACCGTGTTCAGCATCCCGATCCTGTGCAGCAGGCGGGTATAGGGATATTGATGATAAGCCTCATCGTCATTCAGTGTATTGCGGATCAGGCCGGAAAGCAGGTTGATATCCCCGGACGAATAATTCCAGAACGTACCAGGATCATGGGCTGCCTCGCAGTTGACCACAAAAGAAAACATGTCACTGCTCCGCATGAGCATCAGGGTGGCTTCCGAAATGGTGAAGTAATTCTCCACCCATTCGAGACCGCTGCTCATGTGAAGGATATGCTCCACGGTAATGTTCTTTCGGACATCGTTCGACCATGCGGGGATCCCGGTGGGTTCATCAACCTTCATTTTCCCCTCATCTACCAGGATGCCTATGAGTGTCCCGGCAATGCTCTTGGTCATGGACCATCCATGGAACATGGTATGAAGATCATATCCGGCTTTATACTTCTCAGCAATCAGCTGGTTGTCGTAGACCACCGCCACTCCCAGGGTTTTTTTCATCGGGTCGGTGCCGTCGGGATCAAACGCATTCTGAATGACCGAATCGAGTTTCACATAATCCACGCCCTCCGGTTTTTCAGCGGGCAGCAAGTCTCCTTTCGGCCAGGGGAGGGTGTCCTGGCTATAACCCGGATCGGGGATGTTGAACGAGGCTGCTTTCAGTTCTTCTTCAGGTTGATCCAGGACCAATACCGCACCGAGCCCCTCCCTGTAAACCGCTTTCCGTTTGGCCAGCCCCAGCACCCTGGAAGTCACCGTTTTCTCGTCATAATCAATCCTGCACCTGGCAAGGCTGATGGGAAAAAATGAAAGATCCTCTTCATACACCCTGCCGGGATCCTTGTCGGCCAGAAATACACTGGAACACATTCCCTTTGCCGCATAGGCCGTGATGATGGGTGCGCGTGGCCAGGCGTACCAGACCACAAATACCAGCAAAGCGACCAGCAGAATCCAGAGAACTCGTTTTACAGATTTCTTCATCGTTTGAAATTTTAAAAGTCATTCAATGTTTGGTTCGCCGCTGCCAATTTTCCGGCCTCCAGAGCCCTTTCCAAAAACTCACCATGTGTTGTATCCATTTGATACGCTTTCAAATAACTCGCAGCAGCACTTTTATAATCGCCGATGTATATAAAATAATCCGCTTTACAATCATAGGGATTCTGGTCTTCGGGATACCGCTGAATATACCGGTCAAAGCTTTCCCTGGCCTTGTCAACCTGGCCCGTATTAAGATAGGTATACCCGAGCATGCAGAGGGGGACAATGGCCAGTTTGGGTCCGCAGTATGCACTTTTCTTGAGACCGAGAGACTCTGCCCTTTCAAAAGCTTCAATGGCCTCCGGATAATGCTCAGCCATGTATTGATAAAATCCCAGGTTCATGTACGCATCAGGATCATTCGGAAACATTTTAACAAGCTGCTGGCCAAGGTCCGATACATTGCTTTCTTGATCCGCCAGCCATCTCTCCAGCACTTTTTTCTGTATCCTTTCTCCACTGCTGAGCCTTGACGAGATCTGTATGGCAGCCCTGGCATTATTTTCAAACTCCCGGTCATTTCCGTGGAAAAGGTGATAGGTGGCCAGTTGATAATAGGCCATGAAAAAATCAGGGTCCTCTTCGATGGCTTTTTCATATAGGGCAACTGCTTTATCCAACTCCAGGATCCTGAAAGCGTTGGCATAGGCTTGGTTATACAGATCAAGGGCCTTATCGGAATGGGCGGTTAAATTCATTACATCCTTATTCACAGCCCGGCTGCATGAAGAAATGAATGCCGCCACCAGAATGATCCACAACAGGTTGCGGATCCTGGCCAGTTCTTTCTTTGACTGAGGTAACATTAGATTTAATTTGTAACCGCGTAAAGGTATTATTTAGATCGCACATTATGTGATATAATTTCTAACTTGCATTTAACAAACATCCCGGACTGAATGCCAGATGATCCCAAAAACATTGGCCGGTTCTGGCGGGAACTGAAGCGCAGGAAGGTGGTCAGGGTGACGGCCATGTATGCCGCCACTGCTTTTATCATAATGGAAGCCGCAGACATCATGCTGCCCAGGCTGGGATTACCCGACTGGACGGTAACGTTCATTATGGCTCTCTTAATTGCAGGATTACCAATCACCATTATTCTTTCCTGGATATTCGATATCACCCCGGAAGGATTAATAAAAACAGAACCTGTTCAGGAAGTCAACCAGAATAAGGGAGAAGAAGGGGGATCAGGGAAACGTTCAATCGTCCGCAGGCTGAAGATCAGCGATGGGATCATTGCGATCCTCATTGTGGTGGTCTGTATCCTGGTTTATCCAAAGATCTTCGGAGGAGATAAATTTAAGAAGATCAGGGATGAGGATGGAAAAATTTCTATTCTGGTAATGCCTTTTCAAAACCTTACTGCTGATAGTACATATACTGACGTTGGCCTGGGATTACAGAATATGCTTATCTCAAAGCTTTCCAATTCCAGGGAGCTGTCTGTAAGACAGGTTCAGACTGTCAGTGAGATCCTGAGCGACAGGAGGGATCTCAACTATTCAACCATTACTCCGGGATTTGCACAGAACATTGCCAGGAAGCTTCATGCGAGCACGGTCATCCGGGGAAGTATCAACAAATTCGGTTCTGTTTTCCGGATCACTGCCAACCTGATGGATACTGATACCAGGGAGATCTACCAATCCTTTGAAATAGATTGCGATTCAGATTCGGAAGTCCTCGCCGTCACCGATTCATTATCCTCGCTGCTTAAAAACTTCCTTGAGATCAAGGTCCTGGAAAAAAACCAGAACAAAGAGATCCGGTCCTTCGCCGGGACCGGGTCTGCAGAAGCATATATTTATTTTTCGAAAGGATTGAACAAATTCTGGGATGGAGATTTTGATGCAGCTTCCAGCATGTTTGAAAATGCCCTCATTATCGACCCGGACTTCTTCAGCGCGGCCATGTGGCTCATTCCGACCTATAGCAATATGGGAACAGGTCAACGGGCCAGGCAGATCTCTGAGGAATTATCGGCCCGATTGGATCATTGTTCTTACGCTGAACAGATCACCATACAATACTGGCAGAGTTATTACCGGCGGGATCCATTTGAATCGATCAAATATGCCAGGCTCATCGTGGAAGAAAATCCCATGCAGCGATCATGGTGGTATCAGCTTGGCAATGAGTATTCCCGGACCAAACAATACCGGGAAGCAATCAACGCATATGAAAAAGCGCTGGAAATAGATAAGAACTGGGGCGGGGGATGGAAGTGGGCCTCGGGTTATGTGGCTCCGGGAGTGATCTATCACTCACTGGGAGACCATAAAAGAGAAAATGAGATCTATGGATCGGGGTTAGAAGTATTGCCGGACCATCCATTGATCATGGTCCGGCAGGCTGTCTGCAGACTTTCAAAGGGGGATTCTCTAGCGGCGAAGTCTTGTATTTTAAAGATCCGCTCTGTAATGGAAGGAAATGACGAGTCCGAATCCAAAATTGAAGATTACATCGGCTGGATTTATGAACAGGCAGAAATGCCGGCAGAAGCGGAAATCCATTATCGGCTTGCTGTTCACTCGGGCCTGAAAAATGATATTTATTACCTGTGGTCCCTGGTTGATCTTGCCTGCCTGTTGATCACTGGTAACAGGGCCCCTGATGAAGGGATCCGGCTTCTTCGTCAGGCTGAAGCACTGGATCCATCAGACACTGAGCTCCTGGCAAAGCTTTACCGGTCTAAAGGTCTGTGGTTCCTACACAATGGCAACAAGATGGAAGCTTTAAGCAACCTGAAACAAGCACTGGAATTTACCGGTGAATACGAATATGACCATGTCCTCCAGATAAGCGAGCTGGAAAAGACCCTGAACCAGCAAGATCCCAGATAATTACCCGAACTTTACAGCGGATTGGCAATCACGGTTGTACGGATACCCAGATCGATGGTGATCTCGACACCCTTCTGGGTGCATTCCCCTTCTGCTCTGATCGTAAATTGCTTTTTCCTGTTCACGATAAGTTCCACCTTCTCATAATTATCTGTGCCCAGTTCCCCCAGTGTAAGCGACGTTCCCTGCACAATGGGCCAGTCCTCCTGAACAGTAAAAGTGGCAGTATCAGCTTCGTCCAGGATTTGGAAAAAAGTGCCGCTTTTGAATACAACATCATTTTTATTGACGCCTACAACGGTGGCCAGAATCGTATTTACGTTTATTTCTTCGATATTGTCATAATATTCTGCAATATCTTCATCATCAAGAGGATCAATATCAGTCTCGGAAGTAAATTCATGATATTCCGCAGATTTGAGGGAGGATTCAGGGATCTCGATTTCCAGATCCCCTTTGAATGTGGTGTCAAAATCAATGTCAAAGAGTCCTTTGACCTTTTCGCAGGAGGAAATGCTGACAACCAGGGCCAGCAGGAATCCAATTTTCATTAAATTTTTCATAACCATAGCATTTTATTAATGGTAATAGCTGAATTCAATGTTATATATTCTCCAGAGCGGATCGGGAACACAGCTGGTTTCCCCGTAGATCTCCAGGTACAGAATGATCTCCCTCCCGTATATGTTCATATATGTGGGCGAATCGGATGGATACCATGATACTTCTGCCGTGAAATTGTTCCCGTCGCCGCCCCAGCTGATACCTCCCATATTTTCCTGCCGGCGGTTTGCGATCCAGGCCCGGTGGGACGGAAGTCTTCCCACGAGATTGCATCCACCGATCACAAAGGAGTTAATATATAGCATGGCTTTTTCGGCATCGGCCGGTACGGTGAACGGCTCCCTCAACTCCAGTTTTTCTCCCTTTTCAAGCACATAGAACCCTTCCGAAGTATTTCCCTGGTAATCCCAGTCGTCGATTTCAGACATAAATGAATCTTCAATGATCATTCTTTTGATCTTGATCCTGGCATCGTACGATACCTGCTCTTCCCTGACGGAATAACTGCTGATGAGCGAGTCGTTCAGAAAAACACCTGCCGGCCCCGGGTTCCTGACCAGGAATTCCCTGGTGCCTTTGGGTACCTTTTCTATTTCGTAGTACCCCCTGTTGTCGGTATACCCTTCCAGCCGGCTTTCGCTGTGGTCCGGATTCAGCATCACCACCTTCAACCCCTCAAAAACAAGGTTGTCAATCGTTTTCACAAACCCCGAGATCGTTTGTGTTTCGGTGGGACTCGTCAGGTAAATATGAAAAGTGGATTTCGGATTATCCACATATACGGAGGACTCATACCTGTCGAATCCTTCTCTGGTGGCCACCACCTGTTCATTTCCCTCCTTCAGGTACTGGATCATGTAATATCCTTCCTCATCGGAAAAGGCAGAGAATTTGCCGATCTGCACCTCCACACCCGGAACAGGGATGGTCGTACCTTCAAAATAAGTATAACCGGCCATGATCAGTCCCTCGCTGACCTGGATGGTCCTGGTCCGGGTCACCAGCTCTTTCCCGTCAGAAACTGTCAGGGTAATGTGCTCGTAACTCAACGGCTCGGCCCGGGTGGAGAGTTCCCAACTGGTGGAGGCCTGCGAAGGTTCTGCAATGAGGCCTCCTTCTGATTCCCAGAAGAATTCCAGTGGATCGCCGTCCCTGTCATGTACAACGGCTGAAACCAGGATATCTGAACCGGGGGTGAAGTTTTCAGGAGGATCAAGGATGATGGATTCAATGACGGGCGGACTGTTCCTAAGCTCGCCAATGCAAGAGACCAGGAATACTGGCAGCACAATCGCAATATGTGAAATCCATCTCATCGTTGATGCGTTCCTGTATGATCACTGAACTATTTATTCAAATTACGCATGCAATATACAGGTTTATAACCAATTGAAACATTTTTTTTTAATGTTTGTAATTTCTTTTTGATGAAAATCATATTCCATTAAACGAAGCATTTGCATATCCTGTTGGTTCATTCGTCCCTCTCTATTTGAACTTGACAAATAGTTGGCTTATATTTATCAATTAAACCCCTGAATTTAACCTGAATGCCGGGCATTCCCAAAAGACTATCCCGGTTCTGGAAGGAACTTAGGCAGCGCAGGGTCATCCGTGTATTGGTCGTATATGTGGCTGTAGGTTTCGCGGTCATCGAATTCGTGGATATCGTGACAGAACCTTTAAGCCTGCCCTCATGGGCACTGACCCTGGTGATCGTCCTGGTCTCGGTCGGACTTCCCATTGTGCTTGTCCTGGCGTGGGCCTATGATATCACCCCCGAAGGAATAAGGAAATCAAACGCAAACGGTCCAGCCAGCGGAGAAAAAGATCTGAATCATCTCAGAAGCCCTGGGGACCAGAAGAATGAGGATCTTCAGGATCCGATCAGACCGAATCCGCCCCGGGAACACTCCATCGTCATTCTCCCCTTTGAGGATATGAGTCCGGAAAAAGACAATGAATATTTCTGCGACGGGATCACAGAGGAGATCATCAATGCCCTCACAAAAATTGAAGACCTGCATGTGGTAGCCCGTACATCTGCATTTGCATTCAAGGGACAGAGCACTGACGTCAGGGAGATCGGCAGGAAGCTGGGTGTGGCCAAGCTTCTTGAAGGAAGTGTCAGGAAATCTGGAAATCAGTTGCGCATAACGGCCCAGCTGATCAATATTGAGAATGGCTATCAATTATGGTCGGAAAGGTATGACAGGGACCTGTCCGATATTTTTGAAATACAGGATGACATCTCGATGCAAATTGTTAGCAAACTGAAGATAAGCATCGGGGCAGGAGATGAGAAAGTGCTTTTCAGGCGCTATACCGAAAATCTTGAAGCTTTCAACCTCTACCTGAAGGGACGGTACTTCTGGAACAGGCTGACGGAAGATGGCCTTCACAAATCACTTGATTTTTTCAGGCAGGCCATTCAGATTGACAAAAACTATGCACCGGCATATTCCGGTATCTCTGACGCTTACTGCCGGCTGGCATGGTATTCTTACAGTGCTCCTCAGGAGGTATTCCCCGGGGCAAAGGAGGCTGCGGGAAAAGCACTTGAACTGGATGATCATCTTCCGGAGGCTTATGCTTCCCTTGGCTTTGTCAGCATGTGCTTCGACAGGGATTATGAAAAAGCCATGAAGGAGCTGAAAAAGGCCATCGATCTGAATCCGGGATTTGCTGGGGCCCACACATATTATTCCATCTGCCTTGCCATCACAGGTTTGCATGAGGAATCCATCAGGGAAGGCAAAAGAGCCCTTAATCTGGATCCCCTTACTCCGATGATGTATGTCAATCTGGCCGGCAGATACTATTATGCGCGTCAGTATCATTTATGTATTGAACACGTAAAGCAATCGCTCGAACTGGATCCGGAATTCGAGATTGCACATTTTTACCTGGCATATTTTTATAACCAGTGGGAAATGCACACCGAAGCCCTGGCAGAAATCCAGAAACTGATCGGGTATTTTGGACGGAAGAATCCTGCATTTCTATCAGCCCTGGCAATCATCCTGGCTTCATCAGGAAATACTGAGGCTGCGGAGGAAGTGATTGATGAGATTATGGAACTGTCAAGGGAAAAATACATATCATTCTTCTGGCTGGCAACCATCTTTGTGGTGGTAGGTCAATATGACAAAGCTTTTGAATTGTTTGAAGAGGCCTATCAGAGCCATGAAGTGCTGATGATATTTCTCAATGTGGATCCGATCTTCGACCGGATCAAACCGGACCAAAGATTTCAGGCACTGATCAAGAAAATGAATTTTATTCTATGAAAATGCGCCGTCCAAACAAACTGGTCCGCTTCTGGCAGGAACTGAAACGGCGGAATGTGGTACGGGTCATCACCGTGTATGCCGCGGCGGCTTTCGTGATCCTGGAACTGGTGGATATTGTGGCCCCTTCCCTGGGCCTGCCCCTTTGGACACTCAACCTGGTCCTCATACTGCTCATTGTTGGATTCATCATTGCCATCATCCTCGGCTGGGTCTACGACATCCATCCGGAAGGAGGGATCGTGAAGACCGACCCTTCGGAAAAGGCCAGGACTGCGGAAACACCGAAAACTTCCAATGGCTGGAAGATTGCCAGCTATATCAGTTTTGCAGTGATTATCGGACTGATCGTTTTAAATATCATTCCCCGTACAGATAAAACGAAAATACTTGAAAAATCAATAGCAGTCCTTCCTTTCAGCTATTTCAATGCAAACCCTGACGCTGAAGATATCGGCGATGCCTTTACCAGTGAGATCATTACGCAACTCTATAAGGTAAGGGGATTTGACCGCATCATCTCCTACACATCCACTTTGCGGTACAAGGGCCCGGCTAAACCCTCTTTGCCCGTCATTGGTGAGGAGCTTGGAGCAAGCTATATTATCGAAGGTTCCCTGGAAAGACAAAACGAAAAAGTATCCATCCACGTTCAGATCATTCAGGCTGCAAGTGACGATCACATATGGGCAGAGGAGTTCAGTGGCAATTGGGAGGATATTTTCCTGATCCGGGCGAGTATAGCGAAGCAAATAGCCGCAGAACTTAAAACCATGCTGTCAAAGGGTGAGCAGGAACAGATAGAAGAGGAACCCACAGACAATCTGGATGCATATGATTTCTATTTACTGGGAAACCAATATAGAATGAGTCATTCGGAAGAAAATCTTATAAAGGCCATTCATTTTTATGAAACTGCTGCTGAAATCGATCCTGATTTTGCGCTTGCTTATGTTGGAATCGGTGAGTCTTATATGAATTTATTCTGGCACGGAAACTGGATCCCTGTCGATGCCTACGAACCGGCAAGACTCGCTTTATTGAAGGCATTGGAGATCAATGATCAACTTGCAGAGGGCCATCTTTCCCTGGGCAGGTTATACCTGGAATACGATTGGGACATAAAGGCTGCAGAGGAGGAACTGAAAAATGCGATCCTTCTGAATCCTAATCTTTCACAAGCTTACAGTGCCTACGCAGAATTGCTGATCCTTACCGGACAGTACGAGGAGAGCCATCAATGCCAGATACAGGCGTTAAAGCTGGATCCGAACTCCATCAGCAATCAGTATTATCTTGGATATACTTTATATAATACCGGGCAGACCGATTCCGCAATTAACTACCTCCGAACGCTAGTAAATGCAGAGACAACCTCTCTGGATCCCAGCTACTTGCTGGGGTATATATACCTTGAGAATGGAGATTATTTGAATGCAATCCACGAATTGGAGAAATATGTAAAGAAGGACAGCGTATCCCAGCATTATCGAATGTACCTCGGAATTGCCTATGCAAAGGCAGGAATGAAGGACCAGACCAGGAAACACCTGGAGGCATTGAAAGCATTGGAGAAAGAATCCAGGACAGTCTCTTTTGGCAAGGCTGCGCTGCATGCAGAGCTCGGAGAGATCGATTCTGCCATTTACTGGCTTCAGAGATCCTACGATGAAAGGTACCAGCATCTACTGTATCTCAGGCCAGTGAAAGCAATGTTCTCCACCATCCGGTCTGATCCGGGGTTCATCGAAATTTATAAAAAAGTGTGGCCTGATAAATAATCACAAGTATGGACGGTGATTCCAATAAAATATCCCGTTTCTGGCAGGAGTTGAAGCGCAGGAAGGTCTTCCGGGTGATCGCCATGTATGCCGGTGTGGCCTACATAATTATTGAGCTGGTCAGTAATGTGGCAGAACCCCTGCATCTGCCGGAATGGACGGCAACCCTGGTGATCCTATTGCTTGCCATCGGATTTCCCATCGTGGCTGTTCTGTCATGGATTTTTGATGTGACTCCTGAAGGCCTGAAGAAAACCGGTCCGGCCAGAGGTGCCGGAAAACAGAAGATTCAGACTTCTAAAAGAAGAATCAAGGTGAGTAACGGGATCATCGCCGCACTGGTCGTGGTTGTATGCATCCTGCTTTACCCGAAAATATTCAAGCCCGACAGACTGGAACAGCTCCGCTCAAAAGGTGAGATCTCGGTGGCCGTCATGCCGTTTCATAATAGGTCTGGCGATAAATCGAAGGATTTCTGGCAGGAAATGATCCAGGACAACCTGGTCAACTCCCTGTCGAATGCAGAACCGCTGAAAGTCAGGCAAACCGAATCGGTCACTGCGCTGCTTCAGAACGCCGAAGTCAAAAACTATGCCGCGATCACCCCTGCCGTTGCAGGCCATGTCTCGCAAAAGCTCGATGCCAGTGTTTTTGTGCAAGGCAGCGTAAACCAGGCAGGTCAAACGGTACGGTTGAACGCCAAACTGATCGATTCGAAAACGGAAGAGGTATTTCAATCTTTCCAGATCGACGGATCACCGGAGGATATTTTATATCTGACCGATTCCCTGTCATTGATGGTGAAGGATTACCTGGTCGTTTCTATCCTGAAAATGGAAGCTCAACCGGATCTGCGCTTTGCCATAACCGCCAGATCGCCGGAGGCCATGAGATATGCATTGGATGGGACAACGGCATTTAAAGATCTTAATTTTGAGGCAGCAAGAGAAATGTGGCACAAGGCGATGGAGATTGATTCCAATTATTTCGGGATTTTGATCCATATGGCATATGCCTTCGGGAACCAGGGATACATTGAAGAGGCCAGGCAATGGGCCCTGAAAGCTTATAACAGAAAGGATGATATGACCAGGATGGAAAAGCTGTATGCAGACATAATCTATGCAAGGTATTTAGGCACTCCCCAGGATGTGATCAAAGGCTACAGACAGGCCCTTGAACTGGATGATCAGCAGGCAAATCTCTTATATAACCTTGGAAGACAGCATAATAGAATCCATCAATTTGAAAAGGCTATTCCTGTTTTTGAAAAAGCCCTGGAGATCTATGACAAATGGGGTATAAAACCTTTCTGGGTTTACAATTACACTTTACTGGGGGACGCTTACCATCAACTCGGTTTGTATCGGAAAGAAAAGAGGCTTTACAGGAAAGCAGAAAAGGATTTTCCGGATGATCGTTTGCTGATCTACAACCAGGCCTTGCTGGCGTTTAGCAGGGGAAGGGAAGAAAAAGCCAGTGAATTCATAGACAGGTTTGTAACCCTATGCAAAGAAAGCTTGTTTTCCGAAGCAGAGACGGCATTCTGGCTGGGCAGCCTTTATTGGGATGCGCAACGGATTGACCAGGCAGAGTCGTATTTTCGTAAGACACTGGAACTTGAACCTGGCGATCCGGAGACCATGAACAACATGGCATTCTTCCTGGTTGAGACAGGACGAAATCTGGATGAAGCACTCGAACTGGTGGACCGGGCACTTGTATTGAATCCGGAGAACTACAATTACCTCGATACCAAAGGATGGGTACTTTACAAACAGGGGAAAAAACGTGAAGCCCTGGAACTCCTGGAAAAAAGCTGGGAACTGAAACCGGTATACAACCATGAAATATACCTCCACCTCGAGGAAGTCAGAAAGGCAGTGGCCGGGGAACCGGAATCCCAACCCAATTGACTTTCATTGCTTTCCGTATTAACTTGCAAATAGCAATCCTGACCCAATGCCCCACAAACTATCCCGGTTCTGGCAGGAGTTGAAAAGGCGCAGAGTGATCCATGTGATCGTTGTATACGCCTCTGCTGCGTTTGTGATCATAGAGCTTGTGAATAATATCTGGGAGACCCTCCAGATGCCTGCCTGGACCCCGGCCCTGACACTTATCCTTCTGGTCATCGGGTTTCCGCTGGCTGTCATTTTCACATGGATCTATGGGCCATCACCCGACGGCATCACGAAGGAAGGTGCGAAAGTCCCCGGGGATCGTGTCCCCAGGTTTGAGAACTCGATAGCGGTCCTTCCTTTCCAGGACATGAGCGCTGAAGGGGACCAGGAATATTTCTGTGATGGCATGGCAGAAGAGATCATCAATTCCCTTGCACATGTGAGCAACCTGAAGGTCATCGCCCGGACTTCTGCATTTGCATTCAAGAACCACAAAATGGATATGCGTGAGATCGGTGAGAAATTGAACGTGGAAGCACTGCTGGAGGGAAGTGTCCGGAAGAGCAACAACAGGCTTCGCATTACCGCCCAGCTGATCCGGGCCGAAGATGGTCTGCATATCTGGTCGGAACGTTTCGATCGAACTCTGGATGATGTTTTTGCCATACAGGACGAGATCTCGCTGGCGATTGTGGATCATCTGAAAGCCAGTCTCCCGAATACTGAAAGGCGTTCATTGTTGAAACACAACGTTGAGAACCCAGATGTCTATGACCTGTATTTACTTGGAAGGTTTTACACCAACAGGAGGAATACGGAATCGTTGAATAGAGCCATTGATCTTTACCGGGATGCAATCCGTCTTGATACTGCATATGCCCTTGCTTATGCGGGATTATCCGAAGCACTGACCTTAACAGGTATCGGGTATTGTTCTCTTCCCCTGAAAGATGTATTCCCGAAAGCAAAGGAAGCGGCGCAGAAAGCAATCCAACTGAACAATGAATTGTGTGAAGCCCATACTGCCATGGCATTTGCCAAGCAGTATTTCGAATTTGACTGGCCTGTTATTGAGCAGGAATGGAAACGTGCAATTGAGCTGAATCCCGGGTATGCGCCGGCCCACCAATGGTACGGGGAATATCTCTTTATCATGAAAAGATGGGAAGAAGCAGAAAAAGAGATCAGGCTTGCACTCGAACTGGATCCCCTGTCATTCGTCATCCAGACAGAGCTTGGCTGGCTCTACCATTACCAGAACAAGATGGACCAGGCTATAGAGCAATACCGTAAGGTGATTGAAACGGCTCCGGATTATGCCGTGGTCCACTTCAACCTGGGAACTGCCCTGACGATCAAGAAAATGTATAGGGAAGCCATTGAAGCCTCAAAAAAAGCCGTGGATCTTTCAGGAGGCAGCCCATTCATGAAAGCCGGTCTGTCTTACGCATATGCCCTGTCCGGGGATGTTGCCTCAGCCATACAGATCAGGGATGAGCTTATCCAGCTAGCAGATTCAGGGCATCTTGTGCAAGGTCCGCTGGTTACAGTGTATGTGGGATTGAAAGAGAGGGAGGAAGCCATGAGGTGCCTCGAAATCGCATACAGGAATAAAGAGAACATGTCATTCCTGGCCCGGGCATGGTATGAGGACTACCTTGGGTCTAACCTGCTGAGCGCTGTTCCGGGATTTCAACAGATCCAAAAGAAAATCGGTCTGGAATGAGCAATCCGGATAAAATATCCAGGTTCTGGCAGGAGCTGAAGCGCAGGAAGGTGTTCCGGGTGGTTGCCATGTACGCCGGGGCGGCCTATATCATCATTGAACTGGTCAATAATGTGTCGGCACCGCTTCATCTACCTGAATGGGTGCCGGCTTTTATTATTGTCTTGCTTGCCATAGGCTTTCCTTTAGTGGCCATCCTGTCCTGGATATTTGATTTCACTCCTGACGGGTGGAGAAGAACTGAACCTGTTAAGCAGCCTGGGGCTCAAAAAACAGAGGCCGTTCCCGGAAAAAGAAGATTAAGACCGAGCGATGTAATCATTGCAGCGCTGGTTGTTATCATTGGTATACTGGTTTACCCGAAGGTCTTCAGCAAGGATAAGTTTAAAGAGATCCGTGATCCGGAAGGCAGGATTTCCATCGCGGTGATTCCCTTTGATAACCAGACGGGAGATTTGGAAATGGAATGGTTCCGGAAAGGTGTTGTTTCCCTTCTCGTAAATGAACTGGGCAGGTCCAGAGAACTGGTCGTCTGCGATGATTATAACATCAATGAGGCGATTGAAAACACCCAACAGGTGTACAGCGCAGGAATATCCTCTTCCCAGGCAAGAAAAATTGCTGAAACTGTTCATGCAGGGGTTTATATATCCGGAAGTTACCAGGGAAGAGAGAACAACCACCTGGTCCTTGCGAAACTGGCTGATACCAGGTCGGGTAAGTTGATGTGGACCATCCGTGTACATGGTAACCTGAACTCCTCAGAATATATTGATATGACCGATTCACTCTGCTATGAGATCAAAAATTACCTGGAGATCAGCAGGATGAAACAGAAAGCAGATTTTGACCAGCGGGAAGTGTATACCCGTTCCGCACAGGCTTATAAATACTATCTCCAGGGGGTGGATGCAGAATATGACAACGATAAAGTGGCAGCCGTCGGTTTTTTCAACAGGGCCATCGAATCAGACTCAGGTTTTGCAATGGCATATATCAGTCTGGTCCGGGCACTTTTTAACCAGGGGAAATTAACTGAATCTGAACAGACCCTGGCAGAAGCCCGCAAATTGTATGACAGGTGCCCGTTGATACTTCAGCTCAGGCTGGATGAATACTCGGCAACCCAGAAAAAGGATATGCATGAGGTAATCCGGATCAAGAAACAGATTATCGAAATGGACCCGGATAACCGCCGGGAATGGCATGCCCTGGGATGGGCTTATGACCTGCTGCATCAGTATGATAAATCCATTGAAGCCTATGAAAAGGTCCTGGAACTTGACAGGAAATGGGGAGGAAGCTGGAGATGGGTGTGGACCTATATACAGCTCGGAAATGCCTGTCACATGACCGGAGATCATAAAAGGGAACGGGAAGTATATCAGATGGCGCTGGAAATTGTACCGGACCAGGTAGATATTCTTTTTCAGCAGGCTGCCTGCGCCCTGTCACAGGGAGACACCCTGACAGGAAACAGATACGTTGAAATGTACAAACAGCAATTGACCGCAAAAGGGACCACGCAGCCAATCCTTCTGGCAAATTTGTCCAATCTATATGAGCGTGCCGGAATGATCGGCCGGGCGGAATCCCTGATCAGGCAGGCCCTGGAAATTGAGCCTGACAATCACGATTTTCAGTTCAGGCTGGCGCAGATACTGATCTTTTCTGAACTGAATATCGATGAAGGGCTTCAGCTGATCGACCGGGTTCTTGAAGCTGAACCGGGTGAACCTTTTGCCATGGATATCAAAGCCTGGGGACTTTATAAAAAGGAGAAATACGAAGAATCACTTCAGTTGCTGTATATGGCATGGGATTCATTGCTGTATTATGATCACAATGTGTTTTTACATATGAAAGCAGCTGAGGAACAGGTTAAGAGACATCACAAATAACCGGGAAAGGGTATTAAAGAGTGGGCCTGGTCATATTGAATGTTCTCTGACCGTATTATCTTACCGGCCAGGTTGATTCGGCGGTCAAATATCTTCGGAGAAGAACAGAACTGAACCCCAATTCAGGCCAATGCCCCAGCATTACTAGATGTTCCTCGGCATCGCCTGCGCAACGGTTGGAATGGTGGAAAAGACCAGGGAACAATTGGAAGTGATTGATAAGCTGGAAGAAGAATCAGGGAAAGTTTCTTTTGCCAGGGCCGCTTTGCTGGCTGATCCGCGATTCATTGCCCTCCAGGACTCCATCAATGTTATCATCAAATAAGGCTCATCAGGATCTGGCCCGAAGATCAGGAAACATCTCTGTCATGTCAATGGGATTCCGGGAATCTTATTTCCTTTTGCGCAGCTTCCGCACCTGGTTCCAGTTGGTGAATTTGCGGAGCAAATCCCAGACCAGCGTGAGGTAGAAGACCAGGGTGGAGAGCCAGATGATGACCAGGTTGAACCAAAAGGTGTCGAAGGAGAGGGTGCCCAGCTTCTTGTCCGGTGCATAAAAATGGGCCCTGCCACAATGGGAAAGGGGCTCCATATAGATCGGGTCCATTTTTCGATACAGCCGGTGATTCCATTCCACGATCCCGTCGAGCTGCCGCTCATTGGTCAGGATCTCACCCAGCCGTTCGTTGGTATGATGATCCTTCATCCGGATAAATGCCTCTTTTCCTCCCCATCGCTGAATCAATTCTTCCGACTTTTTATCTTTTATCCGGCTGGCCTGGTTTCGAACGGAGATAAAATATTCCCTGACCACCTCCAGGGAGTCGGATATGGTGTTGCTGAGCTCCTTGCCGAACTGACCGGGAACCAGCATTGATGTGTTCCCGAACGACCGGACCACGTTCATGGTGGCAAGTTCCTGCAATTCGTTACTGATGAGCTGAAGGTCATCGGTCAGCGTTTCCGGATCCGTTCCCGCGGACATTAAATAATCTGCCTCGTTCAGTCTGGCCTGTATTGTGGGAACCAGGAAGTTGCTGTAGTATTCAGCATTCTTGATTCGCTGCTCCAAGGGGAACAGTTCCCTGTTGAACCGGTTATCCTTGAACTGATGCACGGCCAGGGCTTCATAAGCCCACCTGGAGGTCATCACCTCACCGATCACAGGCACATAGGATGGATGATCGACCAGGTTATTCAGCTTGTCAAAATTGATCAGCACCCCGCTGAACAGCAGCTGGGGCACCACGATAAAGGGGATGACAATATATGCGGTGACCACGGAATCGAGGCCGGATGAAATGTTCAGTCCGATCATATTGGCCAGGCACGCCACTGTGAAAAGCATGGCCCATTGAGCGATCAACATGCCTTTGATCTCCAGAATGGCATTCCCAATAATTACGAATGAAAAGGTCTGGATGGCCGAGATCAGGAACAGTACTACGATCTCCGAGTGAAGATAACTCAACCTGCTCAGCCGGAGGAAAGATTCCCTCTCCAGGATCTTTCGGTCGCGGATGATCTCTTCTGCACTGACCATCAGTCCCATAAACAACGATACGATCACGGCCATGAATATGTACGCCGGAAGGTTCACATTTTCCCTCAGAAGGTAGGATGCGGAAGACCCCGCCTCGCTGGTGTACTTTGTAAAAAAGCCAATGATCAGTGCCAGCAGCGGGGCTTCCAGAAAATTGATCAGCATATACTGCCTGTTGGCCAGCTTCGAAAGGATATTCCTGAGGCTGAAGATCCTGAACTGTTCAAACGGATTCGGGATCCTGAAATCGATGGCCGGGAGTTCTGCTTTTACAGGTTCGATCGTCTGTTTCGATTCAATTTTCTCCTGGTAGATATTGTACCACTCTCCGGGAGCCACTTTCCTTTCCCTTGTGATTCGTCCGAATTCGTCCACTTCCTTTGCTTCCACGATTTTAAGGATCTCTTCCGGCATCACATTTCCACAGGAAGGACAGTGTCCCACATCGGCATTCACATAATTGCTCAATGACTTGAAATAGGTGATGGCATCAATGGGATTGCCCTTATAAATGACGTGGCCTTCCTTATCAAGGATCAGGAACTTGTCAAAAAGCTTAAAAATGTCGGAATAGGGCTGGTGGATATTCACGATGACAAGCCTTCCCTTCAGGGCCTGTTCCTTCAGCAGCAGCATCACTTTTTCCGAACCCATGGAGGAAAGGCCCGATGTGGGTTCGTCCACGAAGAGAACTGCCGGTTCCCTGATCAGTTCAAGGGCGATATTGAGTCTTTTTCTTTGTCCTCCGCTGATATATTTGTTCAGCGGATTTCCGACCTTCAGATCCCTGATGTCCTCCAGGTCCATGTCCGTCAGGATCTGGTTGATCTTGCGTAATATCTCCTGTTCTGAATAATTGCTCAGACACAATTTCGCGTTCAGGTAGAGGTTCCTGAATACTGTCAGCTCTTCGATCAGCAGGTCATCCTGGGGCACAAAGCCGATGATCCCTTCCACCCTGGATTCCTCCTTATAAATATCTATTGCATTGATGGTGATCCTTCCATGAAGGGGGTTCAATTTCCCGCTCAGAATATTCAGCAATGTGGATTTCCCCGCACCACTGCTTCCCATGATGCCAATCAGGTTTCCCGATTCTTCGCCGAAACTGAACTTCTTGATCCCCTTGCTGCTGTTTTTGAACCTGTATTCGATTTCCTCGGCCACGAAATAGACCTTGGTTGCTTTTTCCTCATGGTGAAATTTCCTGGAAATATCACTATGGTATATCGGGCTGATTCGGGTACCGGTTAGCAGCGAACCCTGGTCCATCAGTTCGATCCTTCCCGGAATGACAGGCTGACCATTAAGGAACAGGTTCACATTTCCCAAGTAGCGGAACACAAATGTGTCGGTGCTGGCGTGGTGAAGGATGGCTATCCGGCCATCCAGCTCTTTTTCAGTGATGTGCCTCACTCTTTCAATGGAAGGTGTTTCCCCGTTGTCAATGATCAGCAGCTTGTCCTTTTCTATTTCTTCACATGCGTTCAGCACAAAAGCCTTGGTATTGTTGTGCTCCGATCTGGAGATGTTGAATGAATCAGCCACTGTCCGGATGAAGGCCAGTTCCTTGTGGGTCATCACCTCGTCCTCGTTGATAAATTCGACCAGGCGGAGGAACACCACATATTTTTCCCGCTGAAGAAGGCTCCGGTTGATCTCGCCTGCGATCCGCTGAAGTTTCGCAGAATCAGAAAGGGTCCCGCTGGTATCTGTTATGCCTCCTGCAAAAAGATGGGGATGGTGGATTTCCAGGAAGTGATCAAAGAGAACAAGGTATTTATTGATAAGGTTGGTCTTGAGATGCTGCCTGAGAAAATTTTTAACAATGGACCTCGCCTTGAAGGAGACTCCATCTTCGGATACATTCGCGATGATGGCAAACAATTGCAACAGGGCATTGAGTACACTTTCCTTCATACGGATGATCCCTCCTGTGAACCAGGGTCATCTCTCGAGTGAACAGGAAGAATCTGTAACCCTGCCGGAGCTAAATGATGCTTTCGCGCAGCGCTTCGATCCTGACCGTCAGCTCCTCCAGCTGCCCGGCGGTCATGGTTTCACCCACCTGTTCGTAGACACCCTTAATATCATTCAATCCCTTGAAAATATCCGCTGCTTCCTCTTTATCCTTTACCTGCCCGAGCAGGGACACAATCGTGTTCAGGGAGGATTTCTGATTGGCAAGTATCTTCAGGAATTCGGTATTGTCCCTGGATGTGCCTGCAATATTTGCAGTAATGTAAATCCCTTCAATCCAGCTGCCGCTGACCACCAGCCGCGCCAGGATATCCTGGCTGTTCTCCACCAGGTAATCCCATGTGTCATAAAAGGATCCGGCGACAATGGATATGAGGGAATCCCTGTTATTCAGGTTTTTTTCGATTCGTTCTGCATAATTCATGTTGAATGAGGTGGTGATGCCCAGTTCATCGCTCAGGGTCCTGGATGCCTCCAGGAACTGCATGGTGGCCTGGTTCATCATATACGTGGAAGCATAACAGAGGTCCGTTGCATAGATCCCGAGATTCAATGCTTTCTCCTTCTGGGTAATGTAGTTCCCTGCCATTTCCGGAGCATTTGAAAGTGTCAGTATGTAAGG
>Ga0209206_10000040_pt1 | contig 24965 bp, 20 predicted proteins | sample ZodSprsou2mmetaG_FD_185478 | JGI IMG/M metagenome (GOLD analysis project Ga0209206, IMG submission 185478) | Hot spring sediment microbial communities from Zodletone spring, Oklahoma to study Microbial Dark Matter (Phase II) - Zodletone Spring... ...
TTTGACGGGGTGGTGCGGTATGACCACACCCAGGCGACCTGGAACCTTTACAGGGAGGGTTCTGTCAAGGTGATCCAGGCCGACTGGAACAAGGATTTCGTGACCGAAGCAGCAGATCTGACCTACACCTATGTGGAGGAAGGCCACGAACAGCAGGGAAGCTATATCATGCTTGAATATTCGCCGGAAGAATTCTTTGACGCTGCCTATACCATTTCGCTGGCCGACCGGATCACCATGATCGAATGGAACACGGAAACCATTGAGGGAAGGGTGATGGATCCAGTAAGGTTCCAGGATTCCGAATGGCACTGCTGGGCTCCATCCGATGCCGGATTTGCGGACAGGGTATGTGAATAATCCTCAGCGGATCCTCCTGATTTGACGGATCCCGACCGGGCGGACCAGCATCTGGCCGCTGTCGGGCAGGGCCTGAATGGCCCTGACCACATCCATTCCCAAAACCACTTTCCCGAATGCGGCGAATCCCTGTCCGTCGGGATTCCGTGCGCCCCCGAAATCAAGTTCCGGCTGGTCGCCGATGCAGATGAAGAATTCCGTGGAGGCGGTCCCGGGCTCGTTCCGGGCCATGGAGATCACCCCGTCGGTATGCCTGATCCCAGTCATTTCAGTGGTTTCATGTTCTATGGAAGGAAAGGCTGATACCAGAGAGTCATGATACAATCCGCCCTGGATCACCTCGATCCTGACGGGATTGAGGGGCTGGTTCCCGGGCCGGACCACACGGTAGATGCAGGCACAGTGGTATACCCCGCTGTCTGCGAGGGAGAGAAAGTTGGACGCGGTGATGGGTGCCTTGCGGGGATAAACCTCAACAGTAATATCCCCCCGGCCGGTCTCGATGACCACCCTGGGGGGCTCAGGGGCCCTGCAGGCGATCAGGCCGGAAAGGAGCAGAAGGATAGAAATCCCGGCACCCTCAGGCCAGCTGATGTTTCCTGATGAATTCATCCAGCAGGGTGCGGAGGGTTGGTTCCCCGATTTCCTGAAGGTCATAGTAGACCCTGGTGGAGGGTTTCTGAATGTGGATAACGCGGTTCAGGTCAATGGGGGTGCCGATCACCACCGTATCGCAGTCTGCATTGTTGATGGTTGCCTCCAGATCCTTCAGCTGCTGTTCCCCGTAACCCATGGCGGGCAGAAGGGTGCCGATTTCAGGGTAGATCCTGAAGGTTTCGGCCAGCCGCCCCACCGTGAAAGGCCTCGGATCCACCAGCTCGGCGGCCCCGTATTTCCGGGCTGCAACCACCCCGGCACCGATCTTCATTTCCCCGTGGGTGAGGGTTGGTCCATCCTCGACCACCAGGACCCTTTTCCCCTTGATCATTTCTGGATGATCCACCCGGATGGGTGACGCTCCGTCGATCACCGCAGCACCGGGATTCACTTTCTCAATGCTTTCGCGAACGGTCTGGATCCCCTCGGGAGCCGCGCTGTCGATCTTATTGATCACCACGATGTCGGAGATACGCAACACCACCTCGCCGGGGTAATAGCTGAGTTCGTGTCCCGCCCTGTGGGGATCGGTGACCCCGATGGTCAGGTCAGGTGCATAGAAGGGAAAATCATTGTTGCCGCCGTCCCATACCACTACGTCACAGCCGTCCGGATCATTCTCCGCTGCCCGGATGATCGCTTCGTAGTCCACCCCGGCATAGATTACGTTGCCCCTGACCACATGGGGCTCGTATTCCTCCATCTCCTCAATGGTGCATTTGTGCCTGTGCAGGTCCTCGATTTCGGCAAACCGTTGCACTTTCTGGGCCACCAGGTCGCCATACGGCATGGGATGCCTTACAGCCACCACCTTCAATCCCCGGTCCATCAGGTGCTCGATTACCCTCCTGGACGTCTGACTCTTACCACAACCGGTCCTGACAGCACAAACGGCGATCACGGGTCTGGTACTTTTGATCATGGTATCCCTGGTGCCGAGAAGGGCAAAATTGGCCCCCGCCGCATTCACCACGGCACTGATATTCATCACTTTCTGATAGGGAAGGTCGCTGTAGGAAAACACACATGTCTTCACTTCCAGTTTGCGGATCAATCCGGGAAGTTCTTCTTCGCTGTAGATGGGAATACCCTCCGGGTATAGTTTTCCTGCCAGCTCTGCCGGGTACTTTCTTCCGTCGATGTCCGGGATCTGTGCCGCGGTAAAAGCCACCACATTGTACTCCTCCTGGTCCCTGAAAAAGGTGTTGAAATTATGGAAATCTCTTCCTGCTGCTCCGATAATGATGATGTTTTTTCGTTCCATATATCTGATATAACTGGTTCGTGATGGTCAAATTTAGAGCTTTAAGTGAATGGGGCCACCGAATATGCTGTATAATAGCTTTGTATTCAGAAGAATATTCAATAAATTGTAAATCAGAAAATTAAATGAGAATTTTACATTTCCCGGGCAAAAACTTGTTAAATAAAAGTCCGTGGCAAAACATCTTGGCATGAAATTGCGTAATATATAATAGGAATTTTCGAATATTTTTATCGAAATTCTAAAAACAACACCCGTGAATTTTCTCGCACATACCTATCTGTCCGGTAACAATGAGGAGATCATTGTGGGGAATTTCATGGGTGATTACGTAAAAGGCAAAGATTACAGGCAGTTCCCCGATCTGATCAAAAAAGGGATCCTGATCCACCGGGATATCGATTCTTTTACGGATACCCACATCATTACCAGGAGAAGCAAGCAGCAACTTGCCGCGCGGTACCATAAATACGCCGGGATCATCATCGATATTTTCTACGATCACTTTCTTGCTTCCCTCTGGGACCGTTTCTCAGCCATTCCTCTGAATGAATTTGTCAACAGTACCTATGATCTGCTGAAGAGGAATTATAAGATCCTGCCGGCTGCCATTAAAATGTGGTTTCCCACCTTTCTGGAAAACAACTGGATGCTGGCATACCAGACCGTGGACGGGATCGAGCTGGTCCTGGAGAGGATGGCGGCCAATACCTCACTGCCCGATCATGCCTCCTATGCGGTGGAGGTGTTGAGAAACAGATACAATACCTTCAGGGAAGATTTCCTGGAGTTCTTTCCGTTGATCATCCAGTTTCTCGAGGATAAATACCAGATCGACATCTCGTCCCAGAAATCGGAGAACACCGGTTAGAAATGAGCCACGCTCTTTCTCCGGTTCTCCTTCTCTGAAAGGTCCTCTTCGATGAGCCTGTTGTATTCCTCTTCATAGAAGAATTCCCTCTCACCGAAAGCCGGTTCGAGATGGTCAAGCCATTCCGCATGGGGATTGTAGGCTGCGAAGAAAGGCTTCCCGACCCAGTCGGGATTCCTTCCCTGGATGAAGTTCAGAACAAATACCTTTTCACCCCGTATTTCAGCAATCCCCTCGATCCTGATCTTGCCCGGTCCCGTGGACATGCTGGGTCCCCTGACCGTCCTGCAGACACCGCTGACCCTTTTGTAGGCCCCGGTGAAGATCTCGTGCGCCTGTTCCAGACTTACCCCGAAATATGCCTGTGCCCCGGTGTCCCTGGCTACAAACATGTAGTACGGGATCATTCCCATGTCCACCTGCCTGCGCCACATGGTGGCCCATACATCGGGATCGTCATTGATGTGACGCAGAACGGGCGACTGGGTCCGGATCTGTGCTCCTGTGCGCCTGATCTGTTTCACCGCCTCCGAAACGGCATCGGTGTACAATTCCCGCTGGTGGCTGAAATGTGCCATGACCGCCATGTTGATGCCCCGGTCAGTGATCTTTCTGAACACCCGGAGGATGTCCTGGCTGTCGGGATCGGTAAGATAACGGTAAGGCCAGAAGGCCAGGGATTTTGTCCCGATACGGATGGTCTTCAGGTGGGGGATGTCGGCCTTCAGCATGGTATCAATATACCTTTCAAGGACAGAGGCTTTCATCACCATGGGGTCGCCCCCGGTGAGGAGGATATCGGTGATGGCCGGATTGACCCTCAGGTAGTCAACCAGCAGGTTCGCCTGTTTCATTGCAAATTTCAGCTCGCTCATCCCGGTGAACTGGGGCCACCTGAAACAGAATGTGCAATAGGCATGGCAGGTCTGCCCCTGGGAGGGGAAAAAGAGCATGGTCTCCCTGTATTTGTGCTGGATCCCGGTGAGTTTTTCCCCCTTCAGGGTGGGTACGTTGTGTTCCAGCTGTCCGGCAGGATGCGGATTCAGTGAGATCCGCACCTGGTGCACGTACCTGGCCAGCTCCGACCGGTCCGTGTTCTTTTCGATCATCCATGAGATTTTGCTGAAATGTTCAGGTTCCAGCATCTCTTTCCGGGGAAAATTGAGGATGAACATGGGATCATCCTCAAAATGATCCCAGTCGATCAGCTCATTCACAACATAATTGTTGGTCTTGAAAGGAAGTACCTCGGAGACGACCCGGATGGCATGGACCTGGTCCGGACTCAGCTTATTGAAAGCACGGATCCCGTCGAAATTATTCTTCGTAAATGCCCTGTATTTCATAAGAACTCCTTTCTTTTTTGGGGATACATGATTTTTTGAGGGGATACAAAATTACACAAAATAGAGCAGGATTAAAAGGGAAAGTCCCTGTCGCGGAACATGTCCGGGTTACCTGAGCAGCTCCAGCCGGCTGGCATCCAGCCTGAGGAAGATGCACAGGAATGCCGTGAAGGCCCACAGGGATGACCCCCCGTAACTGAAAAAAGGGAGGGGGATCCCGATCACCGGCATGAGTCCGATGGTCATCCCGATGTTGATCATAAAATGGATGAAGAGCACGGATATGAATCCATATCCGAAAATCCGGCTGAAGGCTGAACGCTGCCTTTCGGCCAGAACGATCATCCTGAGCAGGAATCCCGCATAGATCAGGATCACGAAGGTGGTCCCCAGAAAACCCCATTCTTCCCCCACGGTGCAGAAGATGAAATCGGTACTCTGCTCCGGAACGAAATGCAGCTTGGTCTGGGTCCCGTTCAGGTACCCTTTTCCGGAAAAGCCACCCGAACCGATGGCGATCTTCGACTGGTTTACATTGTAGCCCACACCCTGCGGATCGTCCTCCAGTCCCAGGGTGACATAGATCCTCTGCTGCTGGTGGGGTTTCAATACACGGTTCATGCCATGGTCCACCGAGATCACGAAAAGGATCGCAATGCAAAGGCCGGCAATGATCTTCAGGGACCGGTAATCCCTGTTGCGGAGGAGGATGACAGCCAGGAACAGGGCAATGGGGACCATGGTGGCGAGTCCCACCCAGAAGAGCGAAAACCTGTCATCCAGAAGGTGCCGGTTCACCGTGTGGAGGATGCCGAAAAGCGCTCCGGCAGCCACTGCAAGGACGACCGTTTTTTTGACGGACTTCTTTGTCCCGAGGTACACCAGCAGGCTGATCCCGGCGATGATCAGCAGCACGAGCGGTTTCTGGATCACCAGCGTGGCGAAGAACAAAAGGATGAGTCCGGCCAGCATGATCATCACATTCGCGGAGAAACCTTCCCTGAACAGGACAAATACAAAGGCAAAGTAGACCACCGTGGATCCCAGGTCCGGCTGGAGCATGATCAGGAGGGCGGGAAGCAGGATGATCACTCCTGCCTGCAGCAGGTGGGTGAACTTCTTCAGGTTAAACGAATGTGAGGTCATCAGGCTGGCCAGGGCAAGGGCCGTTACGGGCTTGGCAAATTCAGAGGGCTGAATCTGGAATCCGCCGATAACGAACCAGCTTTTTGCACCGTTGATCTCCCTCCCGAAAAGCAATACCCCGATCAGGACCAGGATGAGGAAGGCGTACAAAATATAGGAAAAGTGGATGTAAAATTTTGCATCCAGAATGAACACAAGCACAGCCAGGATTAGTGCGGCACCGATCCAGATGAGCTGTTTCCCGTATCGCTGGGAGAAGTCAAATGCACCCGAGCTTTCCTCAAGGGTGTTTGCCGAATAGATGTTCATCCATCCAAATCCCATCATCACCAGCCAGAGGATGATGGAGATCCAGTCAATATTGGCAGTAATGTTATTTCGCTGGACCATCATTATTCCGGAATGATTTTCTGACCGGGCACTTCCGGCAGAACCGACCTCCGCAGCGGTAAACGCAGGTTTCTCATGGAGGCGGTGTCGGCCGGTTCTTCCCTGATTGTATCGGCCGGTTCTTTCCTGGTAGATACCGCCGGCTTTCGTTCCGCCCTGGTCTCCGGCAGCTGCATGACCCACTGCTCGTACCAGGTCCTTTTCACCTCTCCCGTCAGGTATTTCTCGATCATCAGGCTGGCAATGGGTGCGGCGTAGGTAGTCCCGAATCCCTGGTTTTCCACGTAAACGGCAATGGCGATCCGGGGATCCTCTTTGGGAGCAAATGCAATGAAAATGGAATGGTCATTTCCATGGGGGTTCTCCGCGGTTCCTGTCTTTCCGCACACCACGATGTCAGGGATCCTTGCATTCCTGGCCGTGGCACCGGGACCGCCGTTGATCACCCGGTCCATTCCCTCGACCACCGGCACATAGTTGACTGAGTCGATGGTCGTATAGTGCCGCTCGGTGTAAACAGGGTCAATATGATCCACGCCTTCGATCTTCCTGACCAGGTGCGGTTTGATATAATAACCCCGGTTGGCGATGGTGGCGGCCAGGTTGGCCATCTGGATCGGGGTGATCAGCAGCTCACCCTGCCCGATTGCCAGTGACCGGATGGTCAGGTAGTTCCAGTGGCCGGTCCCGTAGATCCGGTTGAAGTAGTCACTCTCGGGGATGTTCCCCTTCAGCTCATTGGTCATTTCAATGCCCAGCGGCCTGGTGAAGCCGAAGGAAAGCAGATGCTGCCGCCAGTTGCTGTAGGCGGCCGCGGTGTTTTCGAACTTCGGATCCTGCAGGATAAACTTCAATACATTGATGAAGTATGTGTTGCAGGAATTCTGGATCGCTTCCACGAGATCCAGGGGAGAGTCGTGCAGGTGACAGGCCGTATGGATTCCCCCGGCGTAAAAACCATAATAACAGTGCACCTCCGTGTGGACATCCACCACCTGTTCCTGCAGTCCGATCAAGGCCATGAGTGTTTTGAAGGTGGACCCGGGAGGGTATTGTGCCATCAGTGCCCGGTTGAACAGAGGCTTCAATGTATCCGTCACAAGCTCTCCGAAATGCCTGCTCAGATTTCGCCCCACCAGCAGGTCAGGCGGGTATGAAGGGGCACTAACCAGGGACAGCACCTCTCCGGTGGCGGGCTCCAGGACGACGATGCTGCCCACGTATGGTTTCATCAATGTTTCCCCGTACTCCTGCAGGCCCATATCCAGCGTGATGGTGAGGTTTTTTCCCACCTCGACCGGCACATCGAACCGGCCTCCCTGATAAGATTCGATGGTCTGGTTATGGACATCCTTTAAGAAGACTTCCTTTCCTTTGCGGCCCCTGAGATACTGTTCATATGCTTTCTCGATGCCCGAAACACCGATATAATCCCCCAGCTGGTAGTAGGGTTCCTCATCAAGCAACTGCTGATCGACCTCCCCCACATACCCGAGTGCATGGGAGGCAATAGGCCTGGTATATTTTCGCAGCGTACGGGTCTGCACATAGAACCCGGGATACTGGTAAAGCTTTTCCTGGAGCAGGGAGGCATGCTCGTAGTCGAGCTGTTTCACGAAAATGGAGGGGACCCGGTAGGAGTAATTCCTGGCTTCGGCCAGCCGGTCAACGACCGTCTGCCGGGTGATATTCAGCATGTGGCACAATTCGGTGGTATCGAATGGCTCCAGCAGGCGGGGGGTCACCATGACATCATAGGCCGCCTGGTTGTAGACCATGAGGTTGCCCTGCCTGTCGAAGATCAACCCCCTGGCGGGGTAGATCACCGATACACTCTGGGCATTGCTCAGGGCATACTGTGCATAGGATTTATCCAGGATCTGGATCTGGAAAAGACGTCCGATAAACACCAGCCCCACAAGCATGATCACAACACCAAACACATATCTTCTGTCCCTGTACGGATTCATTTATTCCCTGAATACGAAAAACTGACTCAGAACAATGGTAGCAGCAGAGAGGATCGAACTCAGAAAAACCCTGAGCAAGGTACTGAAAAAATCCTTCAGCTGAAAAACCTCCAGGTAAAACAGCGCGAAATGGTGGATCATCACCACGGCCAGGGTATATTTCAGGAACCAGTAAAAGCCGTAATAACGGACCCGCGGGAAGGTTTCCGGTTCGTATCCGTCTCTCGGAGCAAACAAATTGAGCAGGTGAGGTCGCAGGAATGCCACGAGCACCGTAGCTGCCGTGTGCATGCCCGGCGTGTTCTCAAACAGGTCCACAGAGAGTCCCAGCAGAAAACCCGCGACCAGCTGCAACCACCTGGGGGTTTCAAAGGGCATCAGGAGGAGGAACAGAAGATACACATAGGGGACCATGTAGCCGTTGATCATCACATTGTCCAGGACCAGTACCTGCAACAGCACCAGGACGATAAACCGGAATATGTTTCTGGCAATAATCCCCATGTTCACCTTGTGTTTTCCTCCAGCTGAAGCTGTTCTTCCCGGAGATAGTTCCGGATGACATTGACATGGAACAGGCTCTGAAATTCGGTGAACAGCTTCACACGGATATCGTAAAAATTGCCCCTTTCGAGGGAAAATGCATCGATGGTCCCCACCCCGATCCCGTCAGGGAAAATCGCCGAGTACCCGCTGGTGACAATGGTATCGCCCACTGTCAGTTCCGCATGGAAGGGGATCTCCGAAAGCCTGGCATAAAGCGGGGAGTCCCCGTCCCAGTAAAGGATCCCTGCAAAATTGCTGGATAGGATCTTTGCACTGAGCCTGAAATCCCTGTTGATGGCAGGGATCACCGTGGCAAAATGATTGGATGACTCGAGCACGATCCCCACCAGGCCCTGTTCCGATACAACGCCCATGTCCCTGAAAACCCCGTCTTTTTTCCCCTTATCGATGGTGATGTAATTATACTGCTTGTAGACACTGTTGTGCACGATCCTGGCGGGCAGGTAATAATAACGGTATGCTCCTTTTTCAACCCGGAGGACCCGGGTCGTATCCAATTGGCCGGAAAACAGTTCAAGCCGGTTTTTCAGCCGGGAATTCTCTTCCACAAGACGCTGGTTCACCTTTCTGAGGGTGAGGTATTCCCGGACTCCGTCCACCCGGTCGTACAGAAATCCGGTCACCTGCCGGTTCATCTGAATAAACCTGGATTGCTGGTAATAACTTCCCCTGACAATCAAAACAATGGCAATTGCTTCAAGGAACAGAAACAACAACAGGTTGGAATACTTCTGTATGAGCCTGAGCAGTGTTCTCATAATACGTTGGATGCACCGGCCTAACGCATGAGGAACGGGAATTTGTCCACATTCCTCAGGGCAATGCCCGTCCCCCTGGCCACTGCCTGCAGCGGATCCTCCGCAATGTGAAAGGGAAGGGAGATCTTGTCTGCAAATCTCTTGTCAAGCCCTCTCAGGAGCGCCCCTCCGCCTGCCAGGTAAATCCCTTTTGAAACGATGTCTGCATACAGTTCCGGGGGGGTTTGTTCCAGCACTGATAAGATGGCGGTTTCAATTTTCGATATGGATTTGTCAAGGCAGTGCCCGATCTCCTGGTATGAAATGGGGATCTCGATGGGCATGGCCGTCATCAGATTCGGGCCCCGGACAAAGAAATCCTGCGGCGGCTCTTCCAGTTCAGGAAGTGCGGATCCCACCCGGATCTTGATCTCCTCTGCCGTACGCTCGCCGATCTTGATGTTATGCTGGTGGCGCATATAGGTCTGTATATCGTTCGTGAACCCGTCACCGGCGATCCGGATGCTCTGGTTGCAGACGATCCCTCCAAGCGCAATGACCGCGATCTCGGTGGTCCCTCCGCCGATATCCACCACCATGCATCCTTCAGGGCCTTCCACATCCAGGCCGATCCCGATGGCGGCGGCCATGGGTTCGAAAATCAGGTAAACATCCCTTCCGCCCGCATGTTCCGAAGAATCACGGACCGCTCTCCGCTCCACCTCCGTACTTCCCGACGGGATGCAGACAACCATTTTGAGGGAGGGAGTGAACAGCCTCCTTTTTGTATTGATCATCTTGATCATCCCCCTGATCATCAGTTCGGCAGCCTGGAAATCTGCGATCACACCGTCACGGAGGGGCCTGATGGTCTTGATGTTTTCATGGGTCTTCCCATGCATCTGCCTGGCCTTTTCGCCAATGGCGATCATCTTGCCCGAATGCTGATCGATGGCGACGATGGAAGGCTCATTGACCACGACTTTATCATTGTGGATGATGATGGTATTTGCAGTGCCAAGGTCTATGGCCAGTTCCTGCTGGAATGAAAACAATCCCATGTCCTTCTGTATGTATCTTATTAAGTTTTCAATGTTTAAAATGCCGGACCCCGGTAAAGACCATGGCCATACCGTGTGCATCGCAATAATCGATGGATTCCTGGTCCCGCACCGAGCCCCCCGGCTGGACAACGGCCGTGATCCCTGCATTGCCCGCGATCTCAACACTGTCGGGGAAGGGAAAGAAGGCATCCGATGCCATCACGGCATCCTTCAGGTCGAATTTGAAATGCAGGGCCTTCTCGATGCTCTGTCTCAGTGCATCCACGCGGGAGGTCTGTCCCGTGCCGGAGGCCAGCAGCTGTTTGTCCTTCACCAGCACAATGGCATTCGATTTGGTGTGTTTGACGATCTTGTTGGCAAAAACGAGGTCGTCCAGCTGCCGCTCACCGATCTCCTGCCGGGTCACCAGTTTCATTTCCTTTGCCGTCTCGGTGGCCAGATCCCTGTCCTGCAGGATCACCCCGTTCAGGACTGTCCTAATGGTCTTTTCAGAAAGTCCTCTCTTCAGCTGGCGGAGAATGATCCTGTTCTTTTTCTGTTTCAGTACCGCGAGGGCATCCTCTTCATAGTCAGGGGCAATGACCACCTCGAAAAAGATCTTGTTCATCTCCTCCGCACATGCTTTGTCTATAAGCCGGTTGGTGATAAGAACCCCTCCGAAGGCGGATACGGGGTCGCCGGCCAGGGCATCGTTCCATGCATCCACAAGCCTTTCACGGGAGGCCAGCCCGCATGCATTGTTATGTTTCAGCACCGCGAAGGTGGTTTCCCCGAACTCGGAGATGAGACCGATCGCGGCATCTATGTCCAGGAGGTTGTTATAAGAGATCTCCTTTCCATGGAGCTGCTCTAGGAGATCATCCAGGTTTCCGAAAAAGAGCCCTTTCTGATGCGGGTTTTCACCGTACCTCAGTTTCCTGGCACTCCGCTTACTCACCTTCAGTGCCGTATCCTCGCCCGCATCAAAGTATGTAAAGATCTCTGCATCATAGTGGGAGGTCATGTCGAATGCCTTTTTGGCAAAACTCCTTCTTGTTTCCAGGGTGGTTTCCCCTTTTCCCGAAGCAAGGACCTCAAGCAATTCATCGTACTGATCCCTGGAGGAAACGATGAGCACATCCCGATAGTTCTTGGCTGCCGCCCTGATGAGAGCGATGCCCCCGATATCGATCTTTTCAATAACAGCAGCTTCATCCGCACCCGAGCGGACCGTCTCTTCGAAAGGATACAGATCCACGATGACCAGGTCGATCCGGGGGATCCGGTACGCTTCCAGTTGCGCCAGGTCTTCTTCCGCCTCCCTGCGGGCGAGGATCCCTCCGAATACTTTGGGATGCAATGTTTTTACCCTGCCGCCCAGGATGGAAGGATAGGTGGTGAGCTCTTCCACCGGAACCACCGGTATCCCGAGCTTCGTGATGAAGTCGCGGGTACCTCCGGTGGAGTAGATGGTGATCCCCAGGCTGGAAAGCTGATTTGCGATGAGGTCCAGCCTGTCTTTGGAATACACGGAAACGAGCGCACCGGAGATTTTTTTCGGGGAGTCCATGGGCATTTGTATCTAAAACTTGCCTAAATTTACATTCTTTGCAAAAGAAAGAGTTTCCGCTGAAATAAAGAAGCGGAAATTCATTATTTTATTCATGAAGATATTAAGACAGATCTGGGAAAGTCTCAGGATAGCCCTTCAGGCTGTCAACGTGAACCGGCTGAGGGCCCTGCTCTCCCTGCTGGGGATCACCATCGGGATCTTTGCCATTATCTCGATTTTCACAATGGTGGATTCCCTGGAGATGAATATCAGGGAGAGCGTGAGCAGCCTGGGGAGCGATATCATTTATGTTCAGAAATGGCCCTGGGCCCCGGAGGAAGGGGAAGAGTATGCCTGGTGGAAATACATGAACCGCCCGCTTCCCTCCCTGGCCGAATATGAATTCCTCAGGGAAAACAGCCGCCTGGCAAAGGAACTCTGTTTCGTGGCAGGGGCCCAGAGATTGATCGAATACGGGAACAACACGGTGGAGGGGGCATACATCGCGGGTGTCTCGGACGGTTTCCAGGAGCTCAAATCCTTTGAACTTCAGCGGGGCAGGTATTTTTCACCCCTGGAAGCAAGTACCGGGAGAAACGTAACGGTGATCGGTCATGATGTGGCCACCGAGCTTTTCAGGGGAGCCAATCCGGTGGGAAAAAGTATCCAGGTGTTCGGCCGGAAGGTCGTGGTGATCGGGGTGGTCGAAAAGGAGGGAACGGGCATGTTCGAGGGAATGGTCCTGGATGACATCGCCGTCGTGCCGCTCCATTTCCTCAGGGGATTTGTGGATATCCGTAGCGATATGGCCAGTCCCGAGATCTGGGTACAGGCCAGATCCAATGTCCATGTGGACGAACTGGGTTTCGAACTGAGGCAGTTGCTACGTTCCTACCGGCGGCTGAAACCTGTCGAGGAGGACAGTTTCGCCCTGAACCAGACTTCCATCATCAACAACCAGCTGGACCAGCTTTTCTCTGTGATCAAGATCGCCGGATTCTTCATCGGGATCTTCTCCATCATTGTGGGTGGTTTCGGGATCGCCAACATCATGTTTGTTTCCGTGAAGGAACGAACCCACCAGATCGGGATTCAGAAAGCGCTCGGGGCAAAAAAATATTTCATCCTTTTCCAGTTCCTGTTCGAATCGATCATGCTTTCCCTGGCCGGGGGGGTCATCGGACTGCTGATCGTCTTTCTGGGGGCGACCGCGGTCAATGCCTCCAGTGACTTTTCCATCTATCTCACCATGGGGAACATCCTGACGGGGCTGGGCATCTCCAGTCTGATCGGACTGGTAAGCGGGATCTTTCCGGCATGGCAGGGTGCCAGGATGGATCCGGTGACGGCCATCAACACCACTTTCTGACCCGGCCGGTCAGATAAAGACCTCGTAGAGGATCCTTCCCATCAGGAAATAAATGAACAATCCCATGATGTCGTTCATGGTGGTGATGAACGGCCCTGTGGCCAGGGCAGGATCGAACTTCATTCTGTGAAGCAACAGGGGGATCATGGTCCCGAACACCGCTGCGAACACGATCACTATGAAGAGAGAAATACTCACCGTGAATGTGAGGGCCATGCTGTCGCTGAGAAAAAAATTATACAGGAAAAGGATCCCCGAGAGGATCAGTCCGTTCAGCAGGGACACCAGCAACTCCTTGACCAGTTTCCGGAAGGTGCTTTCCAGGCCCAGGCTGTTGCTGGCAATGCCCTGCACGATGATGGCAGAGGACTGAATGCCTACGTTTCCTGCCATGGCAGCGATCAGGGGAATGAAAAAAGCCATCTCCGGATTGATCTTTATGTCCTCTTCAAAGCGCCCGATCACGGCGGCCACCACGATCCCCCCGAGCAGACCGATGATCAGCCACGGGAGCCTTGCCCGCGCAAGCCTGGCAGCAGAGTCGGTGGTTTCCACATCCGCGGTAATCCCGGAAGCCAGCTGGTAGTCCCGCTCGGCCTCATCCCTGATCACGTCCACCACATCGTCAATGGTGATCCTTCCCATGAGCCGCCCGATGGAATCGGTCACCGGCAGTACGACCAGGTCGTACTTTTCCATGATCTGTGCCACCTCCTCCGAAGGGGTGTCGGTCCGCACAGAGCGGATCCCGGGTTCATAGAGTTCCTTGACCTTGGTGGAAGGGCTGGCCAGGAGGAGTGACTTCATGGACAGGACTCCCAGCAGCACGTTGTCGTCGTTCACCACGTAGATGAAATACACTTCATCCACGTCCTGCGCCTGCTTGCGCATTTCCCTGATGCATGTGGTCACCCCCCAGTTTTCATTCACGCGGATCAGCTCCTTGGCCATGAGTCCCCCGGCGGTGTCTTCGTCATAACTGAGCAGATCGACGATGTCGCCCGCCTGCTCCATGTCGTCAATATGAAGCAGCACTTCCTGTTTCTTCTCCTCGGTCAGGTCCCCGATCACATCCGCCGCATCGTCGGAATCCATGTGGTGGATGAACTGGGTGGCGATCACATCCGGCGGCAGGACGTCCAGGAACCTCTCCCTGTCATCCTCTTCCAGCTCCACCAGCACATCGGAAGCTTTTTCCGGGTCGAGCAGCAGGTACAGGTATTTTGCCTCCTCCACGGTGAGATTCTGATAAACCTCGGCGATGTCGGCCGGGTGCAGGTCCTCCAGCATATCCAGGGCCGCATGGTCGTTCCTCTGTTCGATGATCGTCTTTAGCTCGGATACATACTCGCGCGTCAGTTCATTGTTCATGGCGGTGTTGTTTACAAGGTGCTACCTGTTTTCCTCCAGGCGGGTTTTCACCCAGCCGGTTAATTCGATGAACTCCGGAACATCCAGTTCCTCAGGCCTTTTTGAGAGTAGTTCCGTTTGGCCGTCCAAATTTAGCAAAATAGATTTTAATGAATTCCTGAGCATTTTCCTGCGCTGGTTGAAGGTGGTCTTCACCACCCTGAAAAACAACTTCTCATCACATGGAAGTGTTTGGAAACTGTTCCTCGTCAGCCTGATCACTCCTGAGGTTACCTTCGGGGGAGGAAAAAAGGATCCGGGCCGGACGGCAAACAGGCGTTCGGTGTCAAAATATGCCCCCAGCAGGACGCTGAGGATCCCGTACTGCCGGCTCCCGGGCCGGCTGGTGATCCTGTCCGCCACCTCTTTCTGGACCATACAGACCACCGAGGTGATCCGCATCCGTTGCTCCAGGATCCGGAAAAAGATCTGGCTGGATATATTGTACGGGAAATTCCCTATCACATGGTATGGTCCCCGGATGATCCTGTCCAGGTCCAGCCGCAGGAAGTCGTTCTCGATGAGCATTCCTTTCAGCACCGGCCATTTTTTAAGCAGGTATACCACCGACTCGTGATCGATCTCCACCGTGAGCAGCCGGATCTCCTTTTGCAGCAACAGCCCGGTCAGGATCCCTTTCCCGGCTCCGATTTCCAGCACGGTGTCATCTTTCGCAACCTGCAGCGAATCAACGATCCGCCGGGCGATTGAAATATCCGTGAGGAAGTGCTGGCCGAGGTGTTTCTTGGGACGGATCATGGCGAACGGATTCCGGATTTCAGTTTCAGGCAATAAAGTTACAAGGATTTGGGTATTTTTGATGGGAACTTCATATCGGTGTAATGAGGAAACTGCGAAATCCTTTTGCCGGGCACCCGGGTTACAATTGTTTCGGATGCAGTCCGCACAATTCAGCAGGATTGAAGATGGAATTCCGGGAGTCGGGTGACGAGATCATCTCCTTTTGGGAACCGGATGAACATTTTCAGGGTTTTTCAGACATCCTGCACGGGGGCATCCAGGCCACCATGATGGATGAGATCGCAAGCTGGGTGGTCTTCGTGAAACTGGGGACCGCGGGGGTCACCAGGCGACTGAACACCATTTACAGAAAGCCCGTTCGGCTTTCCGCGGGAGGGATCACCCTCCGTGCGAAACTGGTCGGCACAAAGAGGAACCTTGCCACCATCGGGGTAACCCTGTACGACGGAGCAAAGAAAGCGTGCTCAGAGGGTGTGGTGGAATATTTCCTGCTTTCCGCGGAAAGAGCCCTGAAAGAGATGTATTATCCGGGAAAAGAGGCTTTTACGACGGATGAAAGAGATGATGAAAATGAATGGTAATTTTGACCGGTCGATCGAAAGAAAGGGGACCGACAGTGTGAAGCATGACCTGCTGACCCCTGTCTTCGGCAGCGAGGATGTCCTTCCCATGTGGGTGGCGGATATGGATTTTGAGGCGCCCCACTGCGTACAGGAGGCAATCCTCCGGCGGGCGGAACATCCCGTTTACGGCTATACCTTCCGGCCGGAAAGATTTTACCGGGCCGTGTCCGGATGGATCGGGCGGAGACACGGCTGGAACGTGGACCCGGGGACCATCGGCTTCAGTCCGGGTATCGTACCGGCGCTGAACATGTGTGTGATGGCATTCACCCAGCCGGGCGACCGCATCGTGATCCAGCCTCCCGTCTATTTTCCATTCTTCAGTGCGGTTTCCAATCACCTGCGCACGATCGTTCACAACCAGCTTGTTGAACATGACGGGATCTATGAGATGGATTTTGACCATCTGGAGGAGTCCTTTCGAGATGGGGTGAAAATGTTCATCCTGTGCCATCCCCACAATCCCGTGGGCCGCGCCTGGAGGAGGGAAGAACTGGAGCGGCTGGCCGGGCTCTGCACCCGGTACGGGGTGATGGTGATCAGCGATGAGATCCATTCAGACCTTGTGTTGAACGGGAACACACACATCCCGCTTGCCTCGCTGGGGAAGGAAATTGCGGATCTCACCATTACCTGTGTATCGCCCAGCAAGACATTCAACCTGGCAGGGCTCCACACCTCGGTGGTGATCATTAGCCGTCCGGATCTTAAGAAAGAATACGACCGGATCCTGGATATGGTCCACGTGGGCGGCGGCAACATTTTCGGAATGGTGGCCCTGGAAGCTGCCTATACAGGGGGAGATGCCTGGCTGGAACAGCTGATCGGTTACCTGGAAGGGAACGACCGGGCGCTCCGGGAACACCTCCGTGCCACCGTTCCGCAGCTCGTCATCTCACCGCTGGAAGCCACATACCTGGCCTGGCTCGATTTGTCGTTTCTGGGGATGGACGACCGGGCGCTCAGGCAATTTGTGATCGGGAAAGCCAGGCTGGGACTGAATGATGGTCCCATGTTCGGTCCGGGAGGCACACAGCACCAGCGCATGAACATTGCCACCCCCCGGAATGTCCTGATGGAAGGTGCCAGAAGGTTATCCGATGCCATCAGATCAGCCGGTTGATCATTTTTTATAACTTTGAGCATCAAACCTGTCCCCATGCGGTTAAGGCCATCCTTCACATTCAGAATTTTCCTGCCATACCTGGTCATCGGGAGTTTTTTCCTGCTAATTTTCCTCGCTGAGCTGGAACGGGGCCATCCTCCTGTGATCTGGCTCTCTGCCGGAGGATTGCTTGTGACCATGCTCATGGCAGCGTTGCACAACAGATGGCTTACGCTCCCTTTCAAAAGGGTCAGGGACCTGATCGCGCAGCTTGCACGGGGATCCGTTCCGGGATTCAGCGCTTCCGATGCCACCGGAGAGGTCGGTGCACTGGAAAAGAACCTGGAAAAACATGTTTCCCGCATGAGGGAGATCGCCTCATTTGCAAACTCCCTTGCGGCAGGTGACTTTACCAAAAGATTTGAAAAAGAAAGTACCGACGATGAGCTTGGAGCATCCATGCTTTCGCTGAGGAGGAATCTGAAGGAATCCCGTGAAGAATCCGATGCAAGAAGCCGTGAGGAGGAACACCGGACCTGGACCGCCCAGGGCCTTGCCAGGTTCAGCGCCCTTTTCAGGGAGGCCGAGGATGACCTGGAAGAGCTTGCAGGATTGTTTGTGAAAGAGGCTGTCGGATACACCGTGGCAGATGTGGGTGCGCTGTTCATCGTCCGGGAAGGTGACCATGAGGCGAACCGGGTTCTGGAAATGTACGGGAGCTATGCATTTGACAGGCAAAAACATACCTCTTGTTCCTTTGCCTTCGGAGAGGGACTGGTGGGCAGGGCGGCACAGGAGGAGGAACCTGTTTACATCACCGATCTCCCGCCCGGTTACATCAGGATACGCTCGGGGCTGGGTGAGGATGCCCCCTCCTCCCTGCTGCTGGTCCCCCTCCTGGTGGATCACCAGGTAATGGGTGTCATCGAACTGGCTTCGCTTGGTGAGATCCCTTCCCACCAGCGGGAATTCATCCGCCAGCTCGGGGAAGCACTGGCCACCACCATCGCCAGGGTGAAGGCCACCCGTCAGATGAGGCTATTGTTCGAGCAGACCACCAGGCAGGCAGAAAAATTCAGCGACCGGGAGCAGATGTTCAGGCAGCAGGTGGAACAGCTTGAAAAAGAGCTTGAAGCCCTCCGGAAAAAATAGGCACGCCCTCCGTTCCGCGTCAGGCTGACATGCCTGACGCGGGCATTTTATGCCATAATGACATGCTTCTCTTGCTGGCATGTGCTTTGACATATCTGGTTCAGATCAAAGGATAAGTCAAACCATATAAATAACAGGAGGAACGAACAATGTTAGCCAGATTTAACAGGGGAAGTGTGCCCAGCACCTGGGACGACTTTTTCAACGACAATTTTTTCGACAGCTTCAACCTTGGAAGGCAGAGTGCCAGCTGTCCCGCCGTGAACATCATGGAGGATGAAAAGGAATTCAGGATTGATGTGGCCGCTCCGGGATTATCCAAAAAGGATATCAAAATTGACCTGGAGGATGATGTACTGACCATCTCTTCAGAGCAGAAAAATGAAAAAGAAGAGAAGAACCGCAGGTACATGCGCAGGGAGTTCAGTTACAATTCATTCAAGCGCAGTTTCCAGCTACCTGAAACCGTCGACCAGGAGCACATCAGTGCAAGCCATGACTCGGGGATCCTGACCATTCAGCTTCCCAAGAGGAAAGAAGTCGTTCAGAAGGCTTCCAAGCAGATCGATATTTCGTAACGCTTCAAAACATGCAGCTTCCGGTTGATCCAGAACAGGAATTGCCGGAATCAAGAGGCTATCTCAGGGGGATGGTCTCTTTTTTTTGGGGGGATCCGTTTTCGCTGCCTGATCATCATCTTGCCCCATGTCATCACCACCACTCCCAGGATGGTGATCAGACCACCGATCAGTTGCAGCATATCGGGGAGAATGGAGAGGTAGATCATGGCACCCACGAGCACAAAAAGGCTTCGGGTGGACTGAATGATCATGGTCCTGGAAGCCTCGATGTACTTCAGTGCCGAGTACTGGGCAAATCCCGTCAGGAAGGGTCCCAGGAGGGAGCCCACCGCCATGTTGAAGGCGGCCCTTCCCGGGATCACGAAACTTTCATGCCTGAAAAGCATGGCGGCCAGGGCGAAGGCGAACAGGAAAATGACCCTGTTGAGGGTCAGGATCCCCGGATGGATATCCCTGATCCTGCTTTTGGCTGTGACGATGCTCACCGAGCCGAAGACGGATGACAGCAGGATCCAGCCGGTTCCTTTTCCGAAGAATTCCCGCAGGGTCATCTCCCTGGTATAGGTGATCAGGATCACACCGGCGATGGTCAGGATGATCCCGAAGGCTTCCACCTGGTTGAAACGTTCTCCCAGGAAACGGATGCCCAGGATGGTGACGAAAATGGGTGTCAGGTTCCAGAGAAAGGAGATCACAGTCGGGTTATCAGCCATCTGGATGGCCAGGAACAGGAGCGTGGCAGCCGCAAGCTCCAGAAATCCGATGATCAGAAGGGTGAGATTGGCAGACCGGCTCAGTTTGGGGATCTTTTTGATCATTCCAGTGATCACCAGGAAAGGAATGATCCAGGAAAGAGCGAAACCGAACCAGTAGAACTGGAACTGGAAATAATCCACTTCCAGGAGGGCCGCCTTTGAAAAAACGAATACGTTGGCCATCCCGAGCGTGGCCAGGAAGGCCAGACTGATTCCTTTCACAGTGGGAGGGATACGGTCGAATCGTGTGTTCATAGGGATCACCACCGGACATGGGTGCCGTTACAGAACATCCGTCAGCGGAAATTGTTTACAGCCTGGTTTTGATTTTCCTGGTTTCTTCTTCGAACCCGGGCTTTTCCAGAAGGGCGAACATGTTTCTCTTGTATGCTTCCACACCCGGCTGGTTGAAAGGATTGATATCCATCATGTAACCGCTGATCCCGCAGGCATTCTCGAAGAAGTACAGCAGGCGTCCCAGGGAAGATGCATCCAGCGCGGGAATAATCAGCCTGATATTCGGCACTCCTCCTTCCACATGGGCCATTGCCGTTCCCAGTTCGGCCATTTTATTCACATGATCAATCCTCCGGCGGGCCAGGTAATTGATCTGGTCCAGGTCCGCAGGCTCCTCCGGGATGGTCATCCGGTGGGTCGGCTCCGCGATGCTGATCACCGTTTCAAAAAGGATCCGCTCCCCGTCCTGTATGTATTGCCCCAGTGAGTGAAGGTCCGTTGAGTTGTCCACCGAAGCAGGATAAATCCCCTTTCCCTGTTTCCCCTCACTTTCCCCGAAGAGTTGTTTCCACCACTCTGAAAAATAGTGAAGTCTGGGATGGTAATTGACCAGGATCTCGATTTTCTTGCCCGACCGGTACAGGGCGTTCCTGGCAGCGGCATACAGGGCAGCCGGATTTTCCTCAAACGGAACAGACGGGTCGCATGCCTGTTCCATCTCCCTGCTGCCGGCTACCAGCTGGCGGATATCAATCCCGCAGGCTGCAAGGGGGACCAGGCCCACCGGGGTCAGTACCGAAAAACGGCCTCCCACGTCATCCGGGATGACAAAACTCCTGTAACCACGTTCATCGGCGAGCTGCCGGAGGGCTCCGCGGTGTGCGTCGGTCACCACCAGGATCCTTTCGGCGGCTTCCTTTTCCCCCACTTTTTTTTCCAGGTGTTCCTTGAGGATCCTGAATGCGATGGCCGGTTCGGTTGTGGTCCCTGATTTGGAGATGACCACAACGGAGTAAGTGTGGTGGTCCAGCACCCGGCAGAGTTCAACCATGTAATCCTCGCTGATATGATGACCCGCAAAGACCATCTGCGGCAGACCGCCCCTGGTATCCGCGGAAATGAAACTGCCTGTGAGTGCCTCGTAGAGGGCCCTTGCCCCCAGGTAGGAGCCCCCGATCCCGACCAGCACCACGAATTCGGAATTATTTTTCACCTTCGAAACAGCCTCCTCGATTTCAGCAAAATGTTGCTCCGTGGTACGCGACGGGAGCCGGATCCAGCCCAGGAAATTATTCCCGGCGCCGGTCCCCTCATATAGTGTCCGCTGGGCCTCAAGGGCTTCGGGTTTCAATTTTAGGATTTCCTGTTCCGGGATAAAGCTGAAAACACTGGAAAGGTCGAGAAATGAATTCTGCATGATTTGATGCTGCTTTTCGGTCGGACCAAAAATAATGATAAAAATTTGATTTGATTATCTTTTAATTTTTGGCTTACTTATGGGCAAAATCCTCATCATGACCGAAATAGAAAAGCTGGACAGAATTGCCATCAGTGTGAAGTCCCACAAACTGCTCAAGCAGCTTCTGTCTGAAAATCCCGAGTTCGAGGAGATCCTGAGGAACTCCAAGAACGAAACCGAAGTGGTCGTTGGCGTGCGGGAATGGATTGGGAAAAATTTGAAGGACAGGGAAAATGCTTTCAAATTCTATCATGCCAGACATGCCACGAGGGAGTTGTTCGAAAAACTGGAATGGCGCGATTATGCCATCATCCGGATGCTGGATTACATTGACCACGCGGGGATCGAATATCCCGATCTGAACCTGCGGGGCGAGATCGCGGTCAGCAATCCCCTGCGGCTTATCTGGCTGGCCGTGAACAAGGGGACCGGAGGAGCGAAACCCGATTTTTTCATCGACATGATCATGCTCTTCCGGCAGTTGAGGGGGGACAGCAAACAGGATGCTCCGCCGGCTGACCTGGTGCATGCATGGATGGAGCGGTACCCGTCCGGGCTCGATCCCAGGATCGTACAGCTCAGGGAGGAGAATAAGATGCGGATCATCAGGATCCTAATCAAAAAGATGGACAGCGGGGAGATCACAAGCGAACGGTTTCATTTTGAGCCGGGGATGTCCGAGGGAGAAAAGCTGGAAACCGTGCGGCGCTGGTGGGAGGACCACCTGTTCCACCTCAGGTTTGCGGTGAGATCTCCGGAGCTGCTCAATGAAATGCTGGACCATTCACTGGATCCGGACACGATGAAGATCCTGGAGGAGGCAAAGCAGGCAGGGATCCCCTTCTTTGTGAACCCCTACTATCTTTCCCTGCTGCATGTGCGGGTACCCTATTTTGCCATCGGGGCGGACCTGGCCATCCGCCATTATGTGTTGTACAGCAAGCAGCTGGTGGAGGAATTCGGGAATATTGTGGCCTGGGAGAAGGAAGACAGGGTGGAATCGGGGAAGCCCAACGCCGCGGGATGGCTCCTTCCCGACGGGCACAACATCCACCGCCGGTACCCGGAGGTAGCCATTCTGATCCCCGACACCATGGGACGCGCATGCGGCGGTCTTTGTTCGTCCTGTCAGCGCATGTATGATTTCCAGGGAGGGAGGTTGAATTTTAACCTGGAAAAGCTGGCTCCCAACGAGAAATGGCCCAAAAAACTGAGACGGCTCATGGACTATTTCGAGGAGGATTCCCAGCTGAGGGACATCCTAATCACCGGTGGGGACGGATTGATGAGCTCGGACAAATCCCTGAAGAACCTGCTGGACGAGATCTATGAAATGGCCAGAAGAAAAATCAAGCGGAACGAGCAGCTTCCGGAGGGGGAAAAACTCGCGGAATTCGTCCGGATCCGGATCGGGACCCGGCTGCCGGTGTACCTGCCCCAGCGGATCACGCTGAACCTGGTGAAGGTGCTCAAGGATTTCAAGGAGAAGGCCTCCAAAATAGGGATCCGGCAATTCCTCATCCAGACCCACTACGAATCCCCGATGGAGGTGACCCCGGAGTCCGCCACAGCGGTCCAGAGACTGATCTCCGCCGGATGGACGGTGACCAACCAGCTGGTGTTTACCACCACCGCCTCCAGGCGGGGGCATTCGGTCAAACTAAGAAAAGTGCTCAATGATATCGGGGTGCTTCCCTATTACACCTTCACGGTGAAGGGATACATGGAGAACAATTACAGTTTTGCCCCCAATGCCCGGGTGGTCCAGGAACAGCTCGAGGAGAAGATCATCGGGCAGATCGATGAGAAATATTATGACACCATCCGTAATTTCCCCGAGGAAGCCAGCCTGATGGTGGAGAACATCGAAGCGCTGCGCCGTTCTGCAAACCTGCCCTTCCTGGCAACGGACCGGAATGTCCTGAACCTGCCAGGAGTGGGGAAAAGCATGACATTCAGAGTGGTAGGCATCACGCGGTACGGACGAAGGATCCTGGAGTTCGACCATGACGAAACCCGGACCCACAGTCCGATCATCCGGCAGATGGGAAAAATGATCATCATCGAATCCAAATCCATCCACGAGTATCTGAACCAGCTGGAGGAACTGGGAGAAAGGAGGGAAGAATACATGAGTGTGTACGGATATTCGCTGGGCCAGACCGAGCACCGCATCCCAGTGTATGATTACCCGGAATATGAATTTGAACCCACCAGGGAGATGAGCAACCTGGAGGTGTGAGGGATTTGTAAGTCAAAATACCTATCTTAACCGGATCATGAAAACAAAGACCGGATCTGTTATATTTTGTATGCTTTTCCTCATCCCCTTTCTGGCCGCAGGGCAGAAAAGAGGGCTTGAATCCATTCAGCGGGGCGACCTTGAAGCCCATATGGAATTCCTTGCATCGGATGAGCTCATGGGAAGGGCCACGGGAGAGCCGGGCCTGGACATCGCAGCCCGCTACCTGGCCGTCCAGGCTGCGAGGATCGGACTGCAGCCTGCCGATCCGGACCGGGATTATATGCAGCCATACACCATCGTGGAGGGGGAAATCGACTGGGGCAGCTCTGCTGTTTCCATCCATGAAAAGGGGAAGGAGCCGGTGGTCAGCCGGGACCGTTTTTTCATGCTGCCCTCTCCGGATGCCGATTCCCTGGTGCTTGAAGGAGAGGTTGTCTTTGCCGGATACGGGATCCAGGATGAACAGCAGGGTTACGATGATCTGGAAGGGATTGACATCCGGGACAAGGTGGTTCTGATCATGAACCGGGGACCCATGAACGAGGCGGGTGATGAAGCACTGTTCGACAATGAGAAGTGGAACAGTATGCAGTGTATACAGTACAAGATGCAGGCGCTCTTCAGCCGACAGCCAAAGGCGGTGCTGCAGGTTTTTGACCCGAAATCGGGGACCCGTTCCATCGAGGACATCAATCCCCGCATTGCCGAATACATTGGCAAGTCGAGGGGATTGAAGAAGGAGGAGGAGGGAGGTGGCGAACCGGCCGAACGGCCGAGACTGATCCTCATTCACAGGAATCTGGCGGACCTGATCCTGGAGGGGACCGGCAGGGACCTTGCCGGGCTGCAGAAGGAGATCGACCGGAATGTGGCACCGGGTTCTTTCCCCGTCGGCAATAAAAGGGTAAGGATCGTGCTGAACATGAAACAGAAGGAGATGGTGGTCCCCAATGTGTTCGGACTCATCGAAGGAAGCGATCCGGACCTGAAGGACGAAGTGGTCATCTACACGGCCCATTTCGACCACGTGGGGACCGATCCGTCCGGAGCCGTATTCAACGGTGCCGATGACAATGCATCGGGTACGGTTGCCCTTGTCGAGATCGCAGAAGCGTTCATGAAGGAAAAAAAGCGTCCCAAAAGGAGCGTCGGGATCCTCTGGATTTCAGGGGAAGAGATCGGCCTGTTCGGTTCGGAATACTTTTCGGATCATCCGCTGGTTGCGGAGGATAACATCGCAGCGGTGATCAACCTGGATATGGTGGGCAGAAGGAAGACAAGGGAAGATGAAGAAAGCCGGCAGAACCTGACCATTGTGGGTGGCGATTCGGTGAAGGTGATCGGCGGACTGCAGAGCCGTGTCC
>Ga0209206_10000041_pt1 | contig 24787 bp, 20 predicted proteins | sample ZodSprsou2mmetaG_FD_185478 | JGI IMG/M metagenome (GOLD analysis project Ga0209206, IMG submission 185478) | Hot spring sediment microbial communities from Zodletone spring, Oklahoma to study Microbial Dark Matter (Phase II) - Zodletone Spring... ...
GATGTGTAAAGACAAGGTATCCGGATCCCGGATCCACTGTGATGCGGTAGGCCCCTTGGAGATCGGTGACCGTGCTGACGGCGGTCCCTTTCACCGACACATGCACCCCGGAAAGGGGATTGCCGGATTCACCGGAGACGATCCCGCTGATCATCCTGGACTGGACGGGAGCCATGCCGTATACCGACATCAGCAGCATGATGAGCATTGAAATTATTGTTTTCATGATTTCCTGGTTTAAGTTTGACTTCACCGGAAGGATGCTCCTTTGCGGCCGATTCCATAAATCCTCCCTCATTTTTTCTTACTTTTAACCATTCTCTTTTCCCGTGATATGCTCCGGATCAGCGGAAAACATCCCGATAAAACGGACGAGGAATTGCTGGGGAATTACCTTTCCTCGGGCGATCTGCAATGGCTGGGGGATCTCTATGCCCGCTACATGCACATGGTATACGGGGTATCGCTGAAATATCTTGAAAACCGTGACGAGGCGAAGGATGCGGTGATGCAGATCTTTGAACAACTGGTCACGGATCTTCCCCGGCACCGCATCCGCAATTTCAGAAGCTGGCTCTTTGTACTGACAAAGAACCACTGTCTGATGCAGCTCCGGGCGGCAAAAAGGATGCGCGGTAAACTGGAGGAAATAAAAAACGGGGTTGCATTTGTGGAATCCGAAGAAGAATTGCATCCCATTGACAGAGAGGATCCCGATGTCGGGGATGCGCTGAGGGAATGCATCGATGCCCTGAGAAATGAACAGAAGCAATGTATACAGCTGTTCTATGAACAGAAGCTGTGCTACAGGGAGATCTCTGAAAAGCTCCGTATGGAGGAGAAGAAGGTGAAAAGTCACCTGCAGAACGGAAAGAGGAATCTGAAAATATGCCTTGAGAAAAAAAATGTCCGGTAAAAAGAAATACAGAAGCGCAGGCGATTTTCTGCAATACCTGAAAGGGGCGTTCTCTTTCCGGGAGCGCCACCAGTTTGAAAGGGACCTGGAAGCAGATCCGTTCGCAAAAGAGGCGCTGGAGGGACTGGAGAGAATTTCTCCGGACCAGGCGGAGGAGGACCTGCTGAATCTATACTCCAGGCTCGGGGAGCGGATGGCGAACAAGCGGCCCGCCGGCCGGAAGCCTGCCAGCAAAAGGAGGATCGCGGTTTACAGCGCGGCGGCTGCTGTTGCCGCCCTGCTGATCGTCGGAACGGTCTTCCTGCGGCTGTATGATTTCAATCCGGATCAGGCTGAGGAAACCCTGATCGGGGAGGAATTCCCGGCCACTGCGGCAGATACAGAGGCCCAGTCAAAACCGGCTGAAGGCGAAACCGGGATGGAGGAAGCCCTGCTGCGGGATGAATCCGTTACCGGAGCAGAGAAAGCGCTGCCGCGGGAAGAACCCGTAACCGGAGCAGAGGACGGAACCCGGAAGACTGAGACCGATGCCGCAGCTGAGGAAATGCCCCGGCAGACTGCGAGCGAAGACCGCATTGTACACCGGGAAGCTGCTCCTGCCGAACCTGTTGCCGGGGCGCGGTCACGGGATAAATCCGGAACCGACGACGAAGTCATTACCGAACATGCCGAAGTCATGACTCCCGAACGTGCCCAAGCCCCTGCCCCGGTTCCGGCGCCGGTCACTGCAACACCGGGGAAGCTGACCGGAATGGAAAGCAGGGACACCCAGCCGGAGGCTGAAAAGAAAGGGACCCACGTGGAGGAGGTGGTTATGTATGATTTGGCAGAATTCGCCGCGGCAGAATCGGCAAACCAGGTGGTCTTTCTGGATGAGCAGATGCAGCCCCTGGAAACCTCTTCCGGAGCAGCACCCTCCACCGGATTTGAGTCTTTCGGGACCTATGCCAGGGAAAACCTCCGGTTTCCCGATGAAGACACCACCACCCGGCGGGCCGTGGTCATCCTCCGGTTTACGGTAACCCCCGAAGGCACCCTCAGGGACATCCGGCCCCTGCGTACCCCCGGGGAGGCATACACCCGTGAGGCTGAAAGGGTATTGCTCGAAGGTCCCCCGTGGGATCCCGCCACTGAACAGGAAAAGAAGATCGAAGACCAGGTACGGCTAAGGTTTGTTTTCAAAAGATAATGTAACACCTGTCGCCATGAAAAACAGACTTTTAAAACGTGCAGGACTGCTGTCCCTGGCGGTTGTATTTTCCATTGCACTGATGTTCGCTTTCACCGAACTCCCGAGGCTCCTCGATCAACTGCTCCAGAACCAGTTCGGCTTCCCGCAGTTTGATCAGGGGGCCGGGGAGGTGAACCGGCTGAAGACAGAGATGTTCATCAGCGGACTGCACCTGAGATGGATCGGTTACGGATCCCTGATCCTGATCCTGGCGCTGATCGCAATTGGATACGCCACCAAAAAACCCGGATGGGCCGTGGCCGGGGCGATCGGTCTCTTCATTCCCGTTTTCGGCCAGTTTGCACTCAGCATGTTTTTTCTGGCGGGCCTGGGACTGCTCAGGATCGGCTGGCTCCCATTTCTTGAGATCGGCGCTGTCAACGTGCTCGATCTGGGCAAGGTGATCTATATTCCTTACTGGATCCTGATGTGGCTGACCGGTCTGGCCGGATGGAACGCACATACAGCCATTTCCTACCTCTTCATGGGAACCGGGGCCTTCCTCTTTACCTGGGGCGTGCTTGTCTGGTTCAAATCCAGGTCCGGGGGCCACACGATAACCTCTGAAAAAATTTATAGAATCTCACGCCATCCGCAGTACCTGGGCTGGATTCTCTGGAGTTACGGCTTTATCCTCTTCACCCCTTTCATCAACCAGATGAAAAAATCCTGGTCGGTCCCCTCCTCCCTGCCCTGGCTGCTGATGACCATGATCATCATCGGGATCTGCCTGCTGGAAGAAATCAGGATGATGGAACTGACCGGAGGTACATACGGAAAATACAGGTCATCGTCCTCTTTCCTGATCCCCCTGCCAAAATGGCTCAACCGGATCGTGACCTGGCCGGCGCGGCTGGTCACCCGCGGTTCATACCCCTCCCGAAGGATCCATGTGCTCTGGATCGTGCTGATCTATACGGGTATTCTTTTGTCACTCTCCCTCTTCTGGGTTGACTTTGACCGTAACCGACCGGCAGGAAGTGTCCTCGGGGAAAATCCTGAAAAGGTAGATGAGATCGTGGTCCGGCTGGACCGGACCGGGGAAAACCGGAAGGAAATTCTCGCACTCATGGAACCCATCCCCGGATACGGGAAACCGGGTATGGAAGCTCTATCGCTTCTCACGCAGCATGAAAATCCCATCATCCGGGAATTCTCCATCCAGATGCTAGGCCAGCATCAATATATGGCCGCCGAAGACCTGTTCATCCGGGCCATGCACGATTCGGTGTGGAGGGTCAGAAGCAGCGCTATAATCGCCGCGGGTGAGATCAGGTCGGAGAAAGCGGCAGAAGCGCTGATCCGCATGCTGGAGGATCCCGCAATGAAGAACAACCTGGTTCATATATACAGGGCGCTTGGTTCCATCGGCACATCGGACGCGCTCCCTTACCTGGCAGCCGCCCTGGATGACGGGGAGCATTATCTCCAGCAATCGGCACTGGAAGCGACGATGCAAATCGATCCTGTGGCGGGACTCGATTACGCTGTAAGGGAACTCCGGGATGGAAACGTGCATGTCCGAAGGAATGCAGTGCTTACATGCATTCTTTCAGGGGATCCGAAAATCATCGAACCCCTCCGCGCGCTCTTCAGTGATGAAGATTTCGAGGTCAGGTTCTATGCCAGGCAGGGGATTAAAAGGATCAAAAAGATGTCCGGAAACATCAGCGTACCACCGGGAACTCGGTAATACGCAATGTTGTGCAGCCGTATGGGATGAGGGTGATTAGCTCTGAGTGTTCGTTCTCCAGGTGTTGCAGGGGGAGACTGTGCGGAAGGGGACCTGCCATCTCCCTGTAAAGGGTCCAGTCCGGGATCACCTTTCCCCTGGTTTTCAGCAACACCGGGGCACTGTCGATGCTCCAAGGGTAGAACTCCGGATTTTCGGCAGAAAATCTGTCCGTCCCACTCCCGGGAGCCTGCGCCTGGACGCTGAATTCAAATCCATTCTCCGGATCCAGCACCGCTGCCTCCAGCAAACCGTAATTCCATATATCCGAGGGCCTTACTTCATCAAAAGCGCCCCACTGGTCGGTACTGTCCACATGGCTCCATGATTCCCCGATCTTCAGGGCGTAGACGAGGGGACCGCGGTGCACCGATACCGAATGCTCCACCCACCTCTCCAGTTTGGTCTTCATGGGAAGGTGCAGCTCCAGCAGGTCCCCGTCCTCCCATTTCCTGTGAACAACGGCCATTCTGCCGCCCGGCTCCGTCTGAAGCGGGCGACCGTTCAGCGAAAGCAGGGCCTCGCTGCACCATCCGGGGATCCGGACATGCAGGGGGAAAGCCGACGGACGGGGAAGGGATATTAGAAAACGGACCTTTTCCTCGAAGGGATAGCCTGTCACCTGGCGGATGGAAACATCCGTGCCATCGCCGGTCCTGGTCCGGACCGTGCAGGGGGCAAACATAACTGCCGCCAGTCCCCCGTCCGCCGTGCCATACCACAGATGGGTCACCAGCTTGGGCCATCCCTGGTGCATGTTGCAGGTGCAGCAGGGATAGCCGGTGAGCAGCCCGAAGCAGAGGTCCGTATTCCCGTGGTGGTCCTCTTCGTAAAAGTTATGCCGGTGGCGGGTCAGCATCACCTGGTTGGCCTGCTGGAAATACTGCCGTGAGGAAAAATCATCGGAGATCTGCGCCGGCAGTGCGTTGTAAGCGATCCGTTCCAGGTGGTCCATGAACTCCACATCGCCGGTCACCCCGATCATCTTCTCCAGGGAATACATCAGCTCCACCACCGAACAGAGCTCGATCCCCTGGGTGGGGACGCCTCCGTGCAGTGGCTCGTCCCCCCCGTACATACCCTGGGGCTGACCGTGAAAACGGCGGATGTCCCGGAAGGCCTTCTTCACCGCTGCCAGGTGCTCCAAACGCGGATCCTGCTGGGACCGGATCACCGGTTCCTTGATCCCCTGCGCCAGGTTCACGCAGTGGAAAGCCTGGAGCTGTTCCACGCAAAGTCTTCCGATCAGGCTGTCATCGAAGGGATAGCGGTTCCCCGTGTTATATGGATACAGGTGATCCAGCTCCGCTCCCCCGTAACAGTCATCATTGAGAAAAACCTCCGTCCACGGGAAGGTCTGTTCGTGTATCAGATCTGCCAGTTCCAGCAGGAAGGATTCCCCGGTGATGTTGTACAGCCAGTAGACCATCATCAGGTTGTCCCCTCCCCTCCGGTTGGCCCAGAAGGACCAGTGGTCCAGGGGGGTATCCGGTAACCTGGCAAGCTGGTAACGGAAATAGCGGCTCATCAGATCGGTCACCCGTCCATCCCCGGTGGCCTCGTAGTACTGCTGCAGCACCTTCAGCATCACCATCTTGGGCCACCAGTCACGCCGCCTGGACTTCTGGATGCCCGGTTCGGGTTCGGGTTCCGTTTCGAAGGGGACCGGACCGAAGTAACCTTCATCCGTCTGGCTGTTCAGGGTCCATTCGATCCAGGGCATGGCTTTCGCCTTCAGTGAATCATCCTCCAGCAGCCAGGCCAGGGGCACCAGTCCGTCCAGCCAGTAGGGACCCCGTTCCCATCCGTCACCGTCCCCTCCCAGCCATCCGTTCCTGCTTCCCACCACCGGGGGATACAATTCATCCAGGTGTCCCGTCATCCCGTCCCGCATCAGCTTCAGCTGGTGGAGCAGCCACCCCTCGGGTCTGACCGTCCCCAGCGGCAGCTCGATATAGGGATTGGGAGCCAGCGGGAGCCGGTTCTGCAGTCCGGCCGCCTGATAAGTCCGCTCCTCCCCGGTGCAGGATGCAGCCAGGAGGACCAGCGCTGCAACCATCAGACGGAGATTATTTTTCGGTCCGGGATCCATTCCAGCAGGGGGCAGAAAATGTGTTGCGGAGAGAGGGGGATTCGAACCCCCGGTACGCAGAGCGTACAACGGTTTTCGAGACCGCCCCGATCGACCACTCCGGCATCTCTCCTGACACTTTGCAAAAATAGAAAAATTCTTCTATCATTGCCGTTTACTGGAGATCTCTTATGACAATGCTGAAATACAGGATCATTTTTTTGCTGATGGCCGGGATCCCGCTGCTCGCGGCGGCCTGCAGGAAGGACGGGCTTCCCGTCGAGGATGAGGAGGCCTATGAGGCATCCATCGGAAAGTGGAAGGAGGAGCGGCTTGAAAGGCTGAAAAAGGAAGATGGCTGGCTGAGCCTGGCAGGGCTTTACTGGCTGAAGGAGGGGGAGAACCGCTTCGGGTCGGATCCTTCCAATGAGATCGTATTCCCGGAAAAGGCAGCAGGTTTTTGCGGCACCCTGACCCTGAACGAAGGCCGGGTGACGCTCCAGGCGGCGGAAGGGTCCGGGATCCTTGTCAATGGAAGTCCGGTAAATACCATGGAACTGCGGGATGACCATACAAGAAATACCACGATCCTCCGGCAGGGCGACCTGTCATGGAACATTATCCGGCGGGGAGATCAGTACGGGGTCCGTCTGAGGGATCGCAACCACCCCCGTATCGACGAATTGAAACAGATCCCCTCTTTCCCGGTCCGGACCGGTTATGTGGTGGAGGCTAAACTGGTTCCGTTCGATGAGCCCCGGACCATCCGGGTGGCCACCCCGGTGGAAGGATTCATGGAAGAGTATCAGTGTCCGGGTGAACTGCAATTCAGGCTCAAAGGGATTAAAATGACCCTGCTCCCCTTCATTTCGGGCAAACAATATTTCCTGGTATTTGCCGACCAGACCACCGGACTGGAAACCTATGGCGGAGGGAGGTTCCTGTACGCCTCAAAGGGCCGCAGGGGAAAAGTCATCCTGGATTTCAACAAAGCCTACAATCCACCCTGCGTATTCACCCCGCATGCCACCTGTCCCATGCCTCCCAGGGAAAATTTTCTGCCCGTCCCCATCGAGGCTGGAGAAAAAACGGTCCACCTCGAATAGGGCATAACCTCCCCCGAGGAAGTTACACACCTTCGTGCTCGGTCCTCCGGATGATCTCCTCCTGCAGTTCGCGCCCCAGGGCATTGAAATAATCGCTGTACCCGGCCACCCTCACGATCAGATCCTGGTGCCTTTCGGGATGTTTCTGGGCATCCCGGAGGGTGGCGGCCGAAACCACGTTGAACTGGATGTGGTGGCCGTTCTTGCTGAAATAGGCCCGGATCAGCTGGGTGATTTTCCGGATGCTCCTTTCATCTTTGAAGAAATCGGGGGTGAATTTCTGGTTCAGCAGGGTCCCTCCCGTTTTCAGGTGATCGATCCTGAGGGCTGAATTGAGGACAGCGGTGGGACCCCTCCGGTCCATCCCCTGCACGGGTGAGATCCCCTCCGAAAGCGGCTCACGGGCCAGTCTCCCATCCGGCGTGGCCCCCACCACCTTTCCGAAATAGATGTGGCTGGTGGTGGGAAGCATGTTGATCCTGTAGGTGGCCCCGCGCGGAGTCAGTCTGCCGGTGACCGCATCATGGAAGGCATCGAACACCCAGCGGGCGTGCCGGTCCGCCGCATCATCATCATTCCCGTACCTGGGGGTCTCATACAGCAGGGAGGCCCTGAGCGCATCATGTCCCTCGAAGTTGTCTGCCAGCACCCGGAGAAAGTTCGCCATGGTAATCGATTTCCTCTCAAATACGTGCGTATGCAGGGAACTTAGCATGTCCGTGACGGAACCCAGTCCCATCCCCTGCACATAGCTGGTGTTGTACCTGGCCCCGCCTGCATTATAATCCGTGCCCTTTTCGATGCAGTCGTCGATGAAAAGCGACAGGAAAGGGACCGGCATGTGGAGGGTGAAGATCCGTTCAATCAGGTTGTTCCCCGCGATCTTGATGTCAATAAAATGGTGCAGCTGCCTGACGAACGCTTCCTTCAGCGCTTCAAAGGATTCGAAAGCGGCCGGATCCCCTGTCTCCGGACCGGTCCGTTTCCCCGTCATGGGATCCACCCCGTTGTGGAGGGTGATCTCCAGCACCTTGACCAGGTTGAAATACCCGGTGAGAATATAGGCTTCCGTTCCGAATGCCCCGCTTTCCACACAACCCGAGGCGCCTCCCCGCCTTGCATCCTCCAGCCGTTTGCCCTGTCCGGTCAGCTCCAGGATGATTGCATCCGTATTGAAGAAGGAGGGCTGCCCGAATCCGGTTTTCACGATGCGGACCGCCCGGTCCACGAATTCATCCGGATTCTTCCTGCTCACCTGGACCATTGAAGAGGGCTGCAACAGGCGCATCTCCTCGATCACATCCAGCAGGATGAAGGTGAGCTCATTCACCCCGTCCGACCCGTCCTCTCTTACCCCTCCCAGGTTGATCAGGCAGAAATCGGTATAGGTGTTGCTTTCCTCGGCGGTAACCCCCACCTTGGGCGGAGCGGGATGGTTGTTGAACTTGATCCAGAAACACTGCAGCAGCTCCCGGGCCCCGGCTTCATCCAGGATCCCCTTTGCCAGGTCATTCCTGTAAAAAGGAAGCAGGTGCTGGTCCAGCCTTCCCGGATTGAACGAGTCCCACGGATTCAGTTCGGTGATGACCCCCAGGTGGACAAACCAGTAATACTGAAGTGCTTCATGCAGGGTGGAAGGGGCACGGGAGGGCACCCTGCGGCAGACGGCCGCCATTCGCTTCAGCTCTTCTTTCCTTCCCATGTCCGCTTCCCCGGCTGCGAGCGCATCCAGCTTTTCCGCGTGCCGCCAGGCAAACATGACCAGGGCATTGGCACAGATCTCCATGGCACGGAGTTCCTCCAGCTTTTCATAGGCCTGCGGATCATCATGGAAATCAAGCGCTTCCATTGATTTTCGGACCTCGCCGGCGATTTCCCTCATTCCCATCCGGTAGATCTTGTCCCCCAGTACCGTATGACCGGGGGCCCGTTGTTCCTGGAACTCTGTAAAAATGCCTGCAGCATAGGCTTCCTTCCACGCATCGCTCATGTTCCGGAAGATCCGGTCCCGGTTGGTCTTTCCCTCCCAGTAAGGAATGATCACCTCCCGGAAGGCTTCCCGGGTCTCCCGGTCCACCCGGAAGGACACTTTCTCCCTGCCGTCCAGGATCTCCAGGTCCTTCAGCGTATGCAGGTTGATCTCAGGGTAGGTGGGAGTGGCCTTCGGGGCCGGTCCCCGCTCCCCCACGATCAGCTCCCCGTCGTTGATGCAGATTGCCTTGTTCTTCAGAATGTATTCGAACAATCTGGCACGCTGCACGGGGACAGAATGCTGCATGGGCGACAATGCTTTATAAAAAGCCGTCACAAGCAGTCCCCGTTCCGCTGAAATGCGGTTCACCGCTTCCAGGCTCTGTTTTCTCAGTTTTTTTACACGTTCGTTCATTTCATTCAGAGTTCAGCTCTGTGTTGTCCGTTCAGCCCCCGATCAGTACCTCCAATCCGGTCTGCTCAAACCGCTTCTGCAGGGTTTCCATCATTTTCCTGCCCGGCTCCTTCACCTCCGGCAGCCGGATTGTTTTTCCCAGTCTGCTGTATTTCTGACCGGCAATGCGGTGGTAGGGCAGCAGGTGCACCTCCCTGCACCGGTCGCTTCTCTCCTCAAGGAAAGAGATCATCCTGCCGGTCTCTTCATCCGAGGTGTTGATCCCCGGGATCACGGGAATCCGGAAGATCACCCGCGCCCCCGCCTCCAGCAGGCGGTCCGCGTTGGAAAGGATCAGACCGTTGCCGGTCCCTGTATATTTCAGGTGCAGTAAGGGATCCATGTGCTTGAGGTCATAGAGGAACAGATCCGTGTCATCCAGGATCCTTTCAAAATCCGTCGCCACGACATGCCCGCATGTATCCACGCATGTATGGAGTTTGGCCTTCCTGCAGGCCCGGAGCAATTCCGAAAGGGCCTCCGGCTGCATGAGCGGCTCCCCGCCCGAAAAGGTCACTCCGCCGCCGGATTCGGCGTAATAGTGGCGGTCCCTTAAAATGATCTCCATCAGTTCTGCCGTCCCCACCTGTTCACCGTATGTCCTGCGGGCAGGCACCCTTCTCCCGTCCACCTTTCTTTCAATCTCCACCGTTTCGGGTTCCGGCAACTGGCTTTCCGGGTTATGGCACCACCAGCAGCGGAGGGGACAACCCTTGAAAAAGACCGTGGTACGGATCCCGGGTCCGTCATGAACCGCGAAACGCTTGATATCGAAGATGGTCGCAATTTGCATCTGGTGCTGATAAGTAAGTCAGTAAACGAAAAAAAACGGGAAATGGGAAATGGGAAATGGTACAATGGGAAACGGGAAACCGGGGACCCGGCCTCCTGTCAGAGATATAGCATCCAGCACTCGTAGAGCCCCCTGCCGAAACGGTGGTACAGGTAGATATGCGGAAAGTTGTGTTTCATCCTGTTGCAAGTTACACAATCCTTTCGACTTTAGACTTCAGACTACTTTGAGTTTCCATTTTCCCCTGCGGAAAATGATCATGGATAAAAGGGTCAGTGTGGACTCCCCGATCAGGATCGCATAGCATACCCCCTGGAGATGCAAATCAAATACCCGGGTGAAGAGGTACGCCAGCGGGATCTCCATCAGCCAGAATGCGATCACATTGATCCATACGGGGGTGGCTGTATCCCCTGCCCCGTTGATGGAATTGACCATGACCATCCCCATGGCATACACCACGAATCCGAAGCTGATCACCCGCAGACAGGTGACCCCGCTCTGCATGACCAGCGGCTGGTCGGTCCCGTTGATGAAAAAGCCGATGAAGGTGTCTGGAAAAACAATGAAGAAGACAGAGATGAGGCCGAGCAACACCATGTTCCCGATCCCCACCAGCCATGCGGCGCGTTCGGCCCTTTCCGGTCTGTTCGCTCCCAGGTTCTGACCCACCAGCGTGGCCGATGCGTTTGCCATCCCCCATGAAGGAAGGAGAACGAACATCACGATCCGGATGGCAATGGTATAACCGGCCACCACCTCTTCACCCAGGCTGGTGATCACCCAGACCAGGAATATCCAGGAAGCAGTGCCGATCAGATTCTGGCCGATGGCACCCAGGGAAAGCTTCACCAGTTTGACGACCTCTTTCATCCGGATCACCAGCTGTGCCGCTGCGATCTTCACCCGGTACCTTCCCCGGCCCAGCAGATAGACCTGGTAAACGACCGCCAGTCCCCTTCCGGTACATGTGGCCACCGCCGCACCCTTCACCCCCATCTCCGGGAAGGGTCCCCATCCGAAGATCAGCAGGGGATCGAGAATGATGTTCAGGATGTTGGCGAACCAGAGCACCCGCATGGAGATGGCAGCATCCCCGCTGCTCCTGAACACCGCATTGATAATGAACAGGAGCATGATCACCCCGTTGCCCGCCAGCATGATGGCAGGATACATGTATCCCGTCTCCACCGTGGTTTCCGATGCCCCCATCAGCCTGAGAAGATCCTTTGCAAAGAAAATACCCGTAAAAGCGAAAAGGGACGAAACCACGATCCCGGTGAAGATGGCCTGGACTGCCGCTACGGCTGCCTGCTCGGGACGGTTTTCCCCGATCCTTCTGGAAACCAGGGCGGTGGTTCCCACACTGAGGCCCATGCCGATGGCATAGATGACGGTCATCACCGACTCGGTGATCCCCACCGTGGCCACCGCCTCCGCCCCCAGTCTGGATACGAAAAAGATGTCCGCCAGCGCAAAGACCGATTCCATGATCATCTCCAGGACCATGGGGATGCTGAGAAGCAGGATCGCCCTTCCCAGCGGGATCCTGGTAAAATCCCTTTCCGATCCGGAGACGGCCTCACGGAGATCCTGAAGGAACCTTCTGAATGATGACAGGGAAGCCTGTGTACTGGTAACTTTATGTGACATTGATCTGAGAATTACTGGTTAGGAAGAGAAAAAACTGACGGCTGCACTTCAGAAGAGGCGCAGTACCCGGTCTGCCGCAATATTTCCAGTAATCCTCATTGTAAGGGGGATTGATGGTCCAAAAATAGGGGCTTTGCTTAAAAGATCAAAACAAAACCCTGTAAATTATCATATGCTGTTCAGTGATCTCCCGAATATCCGGTACACTTTGTACACCTTTCCCCCCATGTATTCCATTTCGGCACGCACACGGGTGTTGGTCTCCATTTCAAGGTGGCTGTCCATGTATGCCATCTTCCCCTTTCTGGCAGATTCAAGCATGGCTGAACCCATGATCGCATCCAGCCCGCGGTTCTGGTAATCGGGCCGGACCGCCCCCATCAGAAGGTTGAGCTGTTTTGAGCGCAGACCCGAGAAAAGGATATGCAGGAATCCAAAGGGGAACAGGTATCCCCCGGATCGCCTGATTCCCTTGCTGATATCGGGCATCGCGATGATAAATGCGACAGTCTCCCCGGCCCCATTCTCGATCACCTTGATATACCCCGGATCCATGATCATCAGGTACCGGTTGGCAAAATCGTCCATCTCTTCCAGGGTAAAGGGCATGAACCCGTAGATGTGTGTAAAGGTCTCATTAATCAGGGAAAAGATGGGCCTGATCATCGGCTTCAGTTCCTTTCGGCGGGTAAATTCCCTGAGCCGGATATCCGGATTATTCACCCTGGCCCTTTCTGCGATCTTCAGGTAAAGTTCGGGTGTTTTCTCAGGGATGGGGATCTTGTAAACCACCAGATCGAGCTCTTTTTCAAAACCCAGCGCCGTCAGGTGACCGATCACGTATTCATAATTGCAGTGGGATGCGATGACCACCGGCTCGTTGAAACCCTCGATCAGATAGCCCTGGGGATCCTTGTCCGAGAACGCCAGGGGACCGACCAGTTTCACCATCCCCTTGCTCCGGGCCCACTCTACCAGGTATTCCAGCAGCGCGCGGCTCACTTCAAGGTCATCCCACGTTTCCAGGAAATTAAAGCGGGCATGTTTTTCCCGGTGAATGTCATTGTACCTGTGGTTGATGATCCCCATCACCCGTCCCACCAATTTGTTTCCCCTGAATGCAAGAAGCATGATCACATCGCAGTACTGAAAGGATTTGTTCCTTTTAGAATCATAGAACTCCCATTCATCCGAGTAGAGTGGCGGGACCCAGTTATTGTGACCCCTGTGGACCCTGGCGGGAAGATGGATAAACTTCCGCATGTCCTTCCGGGAACTTACCTGCCTGACGGCGATCTCCATGAGATCCGGTTTTAGTGGTAGTTAAGGTGCTTAAATTAGGTTTTTTTCCAACATCAAATGAAATGGCCAGCCTTTTTTTTCCACTTCCGGCTTCCGGGCTTTCGCCGGATTCCCGGTGCTGCCCGGAAAACCGGCCCGGCTTTCATTAAAACTTCGAAGCCAGCTCCCGGAGGGCTTCTCCAGAGACCCGGTTGATGATCCATTCATCCATCAGCTCCGCTCCCATGGATTTGTAGAACCTGATGGACGGCTCGTTCCAGTCCAGCACGACCCACTCCATCCTTCCGCAGTCCTTTTCCACAGCCAGCCTGGCCAGGTATGCAAGCATCGCCTTCCCGAACCCCCTTCCCCTGTATTCCCCGAGCACAAAGATGTCCTCCAGGTAGAGCCCGGGCCTGCACAGGAAGGTGGAAAAATTATAAAAGTAGAGTGCATAGCCCACAGGCACCTCCCCGTGGTAACCGAGGATCACCTCTGCGACCTTTTCCGGTCCGAACAGATACTTTTCCAACCCTGTTTCGGTGGCCACCAGCATGTGGGACAACCGTTCATATTCGGCCAGTCTCCCGATCAGTTCAAGCACCAGGGGTACATCTTCCGGTTGCGCCTGCCTGATAAAGAATCCCTCAATTTTCGTTTCAATGATCTCCATGCTGTCCTTTATGTGTTATCGTACGTGGATATAAATGCCGGATGGTCCATGTAGTACTGCTTTACATGGTCGGGCAGGTTGATGAAGCGGATCCTGATATCTGCATCGAAACTGCCCAGAACCCTGTGCAGGATCCCCAGCTTTTTAGGCTCCGAGATCAGATGGTGGTGCGGCGACCGGGTATCCATCATCAGCATGGCCAGGTAGTGATCTTCCCTTTCCAGCACGCCCTCCATCAGTTCATAGAGCGCCGCTTCATGACCCGGTTCGCAGTAAATACCGTCGAAGGCGAGCAGCCGGAGGGCATCCGGGTCCAGCCGGCGGCTGACGGAAGGGACCTTCACCAGGAGTTTAGCCAGCCGGTTGATCCATTCGCTTCCAAAATCTACGATCCGCCAGGTAACGGGATGTGTTTTCAGTCCGGCCACCACCCTGCCGGACTCCCTGATCACGTAATAATGGTTGTCCCTGAAAATGTTATCCGCGCTGAAGAGGGTATGGTCCCTGTAAAATTCCCCGACCAGTGACAGCATCTCTTCCTGTTTGTTCGGGGGCATCAGCTCCAGCCTCCTGCTCCTTCTGGGATTCATCCGGCTGAAGGCGAATCCGCTCACCTCCCCCACCTTCTCCAGGCCAGTCTGATCACTGAAATTCACCGACCTGAGGTTTTTATTCTCCACGATCCCGTAGATGACCGCGGGCATTACTCCCTTCATGCCCCCGTCCCTCAGCAGAGAGGGATTTGAAAAAATGGGCCTGATGAACCTTCCCAGTACCGACGTCCGGTCGGCTTTCCCTTCCCTGCTTTCGTTTTGTCTGCTTCTCCGGGGGACAGACCTCATGGGGGCTTTGATGGAGAAATAGCGGATCAGCCAGCTGTCATGCGCCAGTCCGGCAGCCGAGGCAGGCCTGCCGCAGAATCCCACCGACCCCAGCATTTTCCCCCCTTTGCGCAGGAACATGAAATAATTTTCACCCAGGGAAGAGAGCCTCTCTTCGATATCGGTATGCCTGTAGCGCAACCCTCCCGGCGTACCCAGCACCGTCTCAAGCATGTGCGCGATCAGTTCCTCCCCGGGGAAGGACTGCACCTCCACGGTCAGGTCATGGTAGGTCAGTAACGTCCGTGAATCCTTCATCAACGGGATGTTTTTTCAACGGGTCCCGGCGATGGAAGGATCCCCTCCTCCGCCAGTGATTCTTTGATCAGTCCGGCCCACAACCGGTATCCTTTGCGGTTCAGATGCAGCATATCGGTTCGGAACAGGGAGGAATCGGGGCTGCCGGACGGCAGGGTGAATGCCCCGTGGGTTTCGATGAAATACAGATCCGGGTTCCTGTCACAATACCTTTGAATCTTCCGGTTGGCATCCCTGATCCGGTCGGAGGCATGCCAGCGGCTGGGCGTGGGGGTGGTCTCGATCCAGAAAACCGGTGCATCCGGGGTATGCTCTCGGATCCGGCTGACCAGGATCCGGTACAGCTTCAACACTTCCCCGGGAGTCCGGTCCCGCTCCCCTCCCGAAATATCGTTGGCCACAAAAATGAGGATCGCCTTGTACGGCCCTGGTTTGATGATCCTGTCGGCATAGTAATTGAAATCGGAGAGTTTGGCCCCTCCGTAGCCGCGCTGCATGATACGGTAGGGGGACAGGTCGCTGTGGATGCTGTCCCACAGCCGCACACTGGAACTACCGGTCACCAGCACCGTATGTTCATCCGCCTGCTCCACAAGGTCCAGAGAGTCAAACCTTGCGATGTCGGGTTCCCAGATGAGTACCTCCCCGGAGTGGATGTAACGGTCCACCGAGGCACATGAGATCATCAGCAGGAGGATCGCGGAGAAAAGCAGCAGGCCCTTTCCTGGTTTGTCTTTCATGTGAATGAAATTTCAGGCCTTAAAATACATATTTTTAACGGGAAGTGAAACCGGAACATTTCCCCGGCATGCATGTTATGGATATAGAGAATTTATCGAGAATATGTTCCACCGGTCCGGGCTGATATTCCCCATATTCCTGATCTTCATGTCCCTTGCCGTGTCTCATCCCGTCACGGCGCAGGAATCGCCCGATGACACGGTCCGACTTAAGGAGGTGACCATCACCGTGGTACCCTTCCGTGAACAATACCTGGAGGTTCCAGGGGGGATTGTGCACATTTCGGCGGAGCGGGGGGAACCGGGCCGCGCCATCAGCGCATCGGACCTGATCAACCTGGCCCCCGGGGTATATATGGCTTCGGGAAGCTATAACACAGGTCGGCTGGTGATCCGCGGGGTGGGTTCCCGGACACCTTACCAGTCAAACAGGATCAGGGCTTACCTGGACGATATCCCCCTCACCTCCGGAGATGGATTCACCTCCCTGGAAGACATGGAGGTGATGGGGATCGGATCGGTTGAGATCCTGAAGGGCCCTTCCTCAGCCCTGTATGGTTCGGGACTGGGAGGGGTGGTCAGGTTCAACTCACCCTACCCTGACAAAGATGGTTTTTCAGCCGGGACGAGCCATTCCATCGGCTCGTTCCTGACCGCGAAAAACGTCCTGACCGCCGGCTACAAAAAATCGAAACTGGCCATGCACGGGGGATTCAGCAGGTCTTATTCGGCGGGATACCGTGAGAACAGCACCTACACCAGGAACAGTGCCTATTTCAATGCCAGGTACTTCGGCCCCGGGAACGACCTTTCGTTCACACTCCACCTGACCGGCCTGCGGGCCGGGATCCCCAGTTCGCTCAGCGAGGATGATTTCCTGAACTCACCTGAAAAAGCTGCCGGCAACTGGCTGGCTGTAAAGGGATACGAAGCCTATTTCAGGGTGGTCGGGGGACTCACCCTGGAGACGGAGATCAGCAGGCGGCTGACGAACCGGCTGGTGCTGTTTTCCACCTTCAGGGATCCTTATGAAACCAGGCCCTTCAATATCCTGGACGACCGGTTCGGGAATGCGGGATTCCGGGAAACATTCCAGGTGGAGCTGGAGCGGGCGGCTTTTCAGGCCGGGATCGAATTTTTTCACGAACGTGTGGACTGGCAGATCTATGAGACCCATGAAGGGGGAGCGCAGGGCGGACTCCTGGCCGATCACAGGGAGCGCAGGCGTTATGTGAACACCTTCCTGCTGCTCCACCTGGAACCGCTGGACGGACTGGTGATGGATGCCGGTTTGAATATGAACCTGCTCGATTACAGGCTTACGGACCAGATGGCGACGGACTCTGCGGATCTTTCGGGTAATTACCGTTACAGGCCGGTTTTGTCGCCCAGGCTGGGGATCAGTTACCGCCTTCGCCCGGGGCACCATCTTTATTTTTCGGGCGGACACGGATTCTCTGCTCCCTCCCTGGAGGAAACCCTGCTTCCGGAGGGGACCGTCAACACGGAACTCAGGCCTGAAACAGGCTGGAACGCGGAGGTGGGTGGCAGGGGTGTTTTCCTCCGTGGTGCCGTCCGGTATGATGCAACCCTCTATTCTGTGTACCTCCGGGACCTGCTGGTCACCAGGCGGACCGCCGAGGATCTTTTCACCGGGGTCAATGCGGGCTCGGCACTCAATTCCGGTCTGGAGCTCATGGCCCGGTTCCGGCCTTCCCTTGCCGCGGGCCGGTTGTTCCTTGATCCGGAAGCCACAGTGGGATATACCGTCTCCCGCAACCGGTTTGTGGAATTCATCGACGGGGGGACCGACCATTCGGGGAACCACCTGCCGGGGATCCCCTCCCAGATCTTCCACGCCACCCTTTCCGGGAACCCGGGTCCGGTGGGGATCGACCTGCAGTACCGGTACACGGGCAGGCAGTGGATGGATGACAGGAATGAAGAGCTGTACCGCGGATACCACCTGGTGCATATCCGGATGGACTGGACCATTGAGCTGCCCGGCTCACCGGTGGTGATCGAGGTCAACGGAGGGATCCGCAACCTGTTCAATACCCGCTATGCTTCCATGATCCTGGTGAATGCCCCTTCATTCGGCGGAAGTCCGCCCAGGCCCTACTATCCCGGTCTCCCCAGGCAGTTTTTCGGGGGAGTTGCCATCCGCTACGGGAAGGCTACCAGAGGTGGTGCACCTGCTCCCTGATGTACCGGTCATAGATGGCCGTCACCCCTTCCATCTGTTCCCTTGTAAGGGGCTTTTCATCCAGTGCCTTCAGGTTCGAATGCAGCTGCGCCGGACGGGATGCCCCGGGGATCACGCAGCTCACTTCGGGGAACATGAGGACCCATTTCAGGGCCACGGGTGCCAGGTTCTCCCTCCCCGGGAACAGCTTTTTCATCTCCTCCAAAGCTTCCAGTCCCCGCTCATAATCCACCCCCGAAAAAGTCTCTCCTTTGTCAAACGCTTCCCCCTGCCGGTTGAATGTCCTGTGGTCCCCTTCCCCGAAGGTGGTCGCCCGGGAGAATTTCCCTGTGAGCAGTCCGCTTGCCAGCGGGACCCTGACAATGATCCCCACATCTCTTTTCGCGGCTTCGCTGAAAAAATGCTCCGCCGGTTTGTGCCGGAACATGTTGAAGATGATCTGGACGGTGGTGACATTCTCATGGCGGATCGCCTGCAGGGCCTCATCCACCTTTTCCACACTCACACCCATGAAGCGGATCTTGCCCTCCTCCTTCAGGCGGTCGAACAGTTCAAAGATCTCCGGTCTCCGGTACACTTCGCCGGGGGGACAGTGCAGCTGGATCAGGTCCAGCATCTCCAGCCCCGAATTCCTCAGGCTGTCCTCCACAAAACCGCGCAATGCCTGCGGGGTGTAGGCTGCATTGTTGTGAGGGGAAAGCCTCCTGCCGCATTTAGTGGCCACATAGACCCGTTCGCTGCGGCTCCGGACCACCTGGCCAACCATTTTTTCGCTGAGCCCGCCCCCGTACACATCGGCCGTGTCGATGAAATTGATCCCGGCATCAATGGCTTCGTGCAGGATCTTTTCGGCGTTTTTCCTGTCGAATTCCTGCCCCCATTTTCCGCCCACCTGCCAGGTGCCGAGACTGATCTCCGAGACTTCAAATCCTGTTTTTCCGAGTTTTCTGTGATGCATGTTCATGTCATTTTAATGTTCAGCATTCATGTTCAGCATTCATGTTCAGCTTTTTGTTCCGCTTTTTGTTCCGCGATCGCTTTATCATTGCCCGCCGGCATTCTCAGATGGTGATCTGTTCACCCGCCTTCCCGCGCATTTTTGTAACCTTCCCGTTGCAGCGGACGGTAAATTCCCCTTCCGCATCCGAAACGATCCGCGCCTCCTTCACCCGGTGATCCTCCCAGCGGATATCCACCGTGTAGCCGACCCTGTCACCCGGTCGCAACCCGTCACAGCGAGCAGGAGGGGAAAAAAAACAAACGACGGAACAGACAATACGATCAGAATTCTGCGCATCTGCATATTATCTTCTGGTTTCGATCACCTCATCTTCTGGTTTCGATCACCACCACCCCGTTGGCACCACGGGAGCCGTACATGGCCGAGATCCCGTCCTTGAGCACGTCAATGGACCGCACCTCGCAGGGACGGACCCAGCTGATATCGCTCATGATCACCCCGTCGACCACGTAGAGCGCTTCCGAACTCAGGTTGATGGAGTTCACCCCCCGGATGACAACCGCCCCGTTGCTTACCGCCACCCCGGGAAATCTCCCCCTGATCAGATCGAAGATATTCAGGTAATTGCAGAACTCGTTGTTCTCCTGTTCCAGGTGACTGACCGCATAATTGAGATCCCGCTGATCGATGTAACCATACCCCGTTGCCACCTGCCGGTTGGCTTCCGAGTCAATGAATATAAGATTGATCTCGAGGGTATCCGTTTCATCACCGATCTTCCGGCTGACCGGCTTGAAGGCTTTGGGTTTGATCCGGATGACATCCTTGCGGGCGCATACGATGCTGAACCTTCCCAGGGAATCGGACTTCACGGCAGCCCCGGTTTTTTTGGCGGTCACCTCCACGTTCTGCAACGGGAATGTATTGAAGGTCTTCAGCTTCCCGTAAACCACCCTGGTCTGGGATAGCAGAACCGGCGAGGTCATGAAAAGCAGTCCTGCCACATATATTAAGATCCCTTTCAATATCAAGATTCTTTATATTATCAAGAGCCGTTACAGGTGATCCTTCGGTCAGGTATGATCATTGGTTTTTTGCCTTTGTCTCGATGACCACCACCCCGTTGGCGGCCTGGGCTCCGTATATGGCAGCCCCCGCATCTTTCAGAACGTCGATGCTGACCATCTCACACGGATTCACGAAATTGATATCCGAGACCTGGACCCCGTCCACCACGTAGATGGCTTCCGTGTCCTCGAGCAGGGATTTCTGTCCCCTGATGAAGACCCCCTCACCGCCGGCCGAGCTTGCCCGGACCTGCACGCCGGGGAACTTCCCCCTGATCAGGGAGAAGACATCGGTGTAATTGCAGAAGTCATTGTTTTCATCCTCCAGGTGTGTCAGGGCATAGGCCAGGCTCTCCTCCGAAAGGTAACCCATCCCCGTGGCGATCTGCCTGTTCTTGGGGGTATCCCTGAAGATCAGGTTGACCCTGATGTAATCGTCGTCCGGTTGCACCCTCCTGGTCATTCTCTGGAAGACCTTGCCCCTGATCTGGATCACATCCTTTTCTTCACATACCAGGGTAAACTCTCCCAGCGAATCGGTCAGCACGGAACTCTTTGCCTTCTTTGCTCCTACCTCCACATTCTCAACGGGATACCGGTTGAAAGCGGTGAGCCTGCCCCTGATCACCCTTGTTTGCGAGAATGCAGAAACAGTGATCAGTACAAGGAGCGGAACCATAAAGAGTCTTTTCATTTCGTAATGATTTTGTTTTTTATCATTGCGGCGATCAGCCGGATATGTTCGGGGGTGGTGCCACAGCATCCCCCGACAATATTTGCCCCCGCGTTCACCAGTTCCACCATCAGCGGGGCCATCTCTCCGGGTGTTTCAGGAAAGACGGTTTCTCCATCCCTGTAAACCGGAAGCCCTGCATTGGCATGGACCAGTACGGGCAGGTCCGGCTCCGTCCGCCTGATCTCCCGGACAATCTCTATCATCCCCGCGGTGCCGTTCCCGCAGTTGGCCCCGATCACATCCACTCCCTCCTCCCTGCACATCTCCAGGTATTCCCTGATCCCGGTCCCCATGATCGTCCTGAACCCGCTGTCCCTGGTCCGCTCAAAGGTGAAGGTGCAGGCCACTTCCAGGGAGGTGCCGTTCTTTGCTGCCTGGATGGCCAGCCTTGCTTCATCCGGATCGGCCATGGTCTCCACCACGATGCCATCCACACCCCCGTCCGCAAGCCCCGTCACCTGTTTCTGAAAACCGTCCAGCAGTTCCTCCGGGGTGATCTCACCCATCATGACCAACTTTCCGGTGGGACCAACCGAGCCCAGGACAAGCACCTTCTTCCCTGCCGCCTTCCGGGAGATTCCGGCTGCCGCCCGGTTGATCTCGTAGACCTGCTGTTCAAGTCCGTAAGCCCGCAGCTTGGCGGGACTCCCCCCGAAGCTGTTGGTCAGGATGATGTCCGATCCGGCCTCCACGTAAGAGCGGGCCACTTCCAGGACATCCTCCGGACGGGTGAGGTTCCAGGACTCGGGGCATTCGCCGGACGCAAGCCCCTTCCGGTGCAGCAGGGTCCCCCAGGCCCCGTCGGAGATCAGCACTCCCTTCTCTCTGATTCGGTCAAGCAGTATTCCCATCCGTAAATTTCTTTCCGGGGACCGGTCCCCATCCACAAAAATACTTTTTTTCCCGGAGTTCGCAGCCGGCATCCGGCAGATCTATTTGTGACCATCATCGGTTTGGCTTATATTTACCGGGATGAAAACAAAACCGGCAGAAGATGAAAATCCTGATCGATGCGGATGATGCCGCCACCGGGCTCAAAAAGGTGATCGTGGAACACCTGAAGGATAAAGGCATCCAGGTGGAGGACCTGGATTACCTGGGGAGAACCCCCGGCGCCGCCTATCCCGAGGTAGCATACAACCTGGCGAAAAAAGTGCAGGCCGGGAAGCTCGACCGGGCCATCCTCATCTGCGGCACAGGTCTGGGCATGGCCATGATGGCCAACAAGGTGGAAGGGGTGTTTGCCGGAGTGTGCCACGATGTGTACTCCGCAGAAAGGCTCCGTGCCAGCAACAACGCCCAGGTGCTGACCATGGGCGCCCGGGTGGTGGGTGAGGAGGTGGCCAAGACCATCGTGGATGCCTGGCTCAAAGCCGAATTCCAGGGCGGAAGATCCGCTCCGAAGGTGGAAAGCATGCGGAAACTGGAAAAGGAATCCTTTAATAAATAGCACCATGCAAAAATTCATCAATGATCCCTCGCTCGTGGTGGATGAAATGCTCCGGGGATATGTGAATGCAAATGCCGACCTGGTCAGCGCCACGGATAACGAACGGGTACTGAAATACAGACATGCCCCCGTGCAGGGAAAGGTGGGCATTGTCACCGGAGGCGGATCGGGCCACAAGCCAGCCTTTATCGGCTATATCGGCAGGAACATGTGTGACGCGGTGGCGGTGGGCGAGATCTTCACCTCCCCGCCCGCACAGATGTTCTACGATGCCATCAAAGCCGCTGACGGAGGGAAGGGAGTGGCCATCCTTTACGGGAATTATGCGGGGGACAACATGAATGTGGACATGGCCATGGAAGAGGCAGCCGGGGAAGGGATCCGGGTCAAAAAGGTGGTGGCCAACGATGATGTCCCGTCTGCTCCCCCGTCGGAAAGGGAAAAACGCAGGGGTGTGGCAGGTGAGGTCCTCATGTGGAAGGTGGGCGGGGCGAAAGCCGCCATGGGCGGATCGCTGGATGAGGTAATTGCCGCCGCACAAAAAGCCATTGACAACACCCGGAGCATCGGGGTGGGACTGAGCGGGTGTACCATTCCAGAGGTGGGCCATCCCAACTTCAGCGTGGAACCGGGGAAGATGGAGGTGGGGATCGGGCACCACGGAGAACCGGGGATCGAGGTGGCGGACCTGCAGACGTCCGGGGAAGTGGCCCGGAGAATGTGCGATGTTGTGCTCCCGGACCTTCCGTTTCAGAAGGAAGATGAGGTGGTGTTGCTGATCTCCGGGCTGGGATCCACCCCGGTGATGGAACTGTACATCCTCTACAACGACGTAACCGCCATCCTTGAAGAGCAGGGCATCCGGGTCCATTGCTCCTATGTGGGCAACTATTTCACCTCCCTGGAGATGGCCGGAGCCACCCTCACCCTGATGAAGCTGGACGATGAACTGAAAGCCTGCATGGATTACGAAGCCGATTCGGTGGGACTGAGGCAGTTCCAACGCATGTAAATCATCCCGGTCTTCCGAAAAATCAGGCAAAATAAACATCTGTGAACACAATGAGTTCATTTAAAAATCAGGAGGGGGCGGTCATTGTGGACCGGATGATCGCGGCCATCCGCGAAAACAAGCAATACCTGAGCGACATTGACGGGGCCATCGGGGACGGTGACCACGGGATCAACATGAACAAGGGATTCACCCTGGCCGGGGAAGCCCTGGAGAAGGATCCGGGAGATCTGGCACACGGACTGAATATCCTGGGCAGGATCCTCATCATGAAGATCGGAGGTGCCATGGGTCCCCTCTACGGGAAGATCTTCAAAACCATGGGTTCAACCTTTTCAGGGCGCGACGAAATCGATGCCGGACTGTTCCGGGAAGCACTGAACCAGGTTGGGCAGGCGATGGAGAAGCTTTCCCCCGCCCGGGTGGGCGACAAAACCCTGGTGGATGCCCTCTACCCGGCCATTGAGGCATACAACCGGTCCCTGGATGAAGGGGGAGGTTTCAGAGAGGCGCTGGAAACCATGAAGGCCGCTGCAGCATCGGGCAGGGACAGCACCAGCGGGATGATCGCAAAGATCGGCCGTTCCAGCCGGCTGGGAGAGCGCTCGCGGGGAGTTACCGATGCGGGTGCCGCATCCTGCGCACTGCTGCTGGGAGTGATGGCCGACAGTATAACGGATCTGCTATGATCCTTCCTCCTGCAACCGGTGAAGCCTGTCTGTCGGTATCCCTCGTCAGTATCCCTCGTCAGTATCCCTGCATCTTCAGGCGCACCTGGTCCAGGCTCTCCCTTGAACCCACCAGCGTCACCACATCACCCAGCCGCAGCCGGGTGTAGCCATGGGAGATGATGGGATTGCCGCCGCGGGTCACTGATAGGACGAGCACATCGGAGGGTAACCGCAGATCCCGCAGCGTGCGCCCGTGGTAGGTGGAGCTGCGAACTTCGATGTCCACCGAATCCTGGGTTTCTTCCATCCCCAGCAGGAGGGTCGTGGCAATGGGGGCACGGACAAAATGTTCCAGCAGGGAGACCATGGCCGTGTTGGGATCCATCACCATTGCCCCCAGTTTATTGAATTTCGCATAATTCGAACGGTCGTTCAACCTGACGATCAAATGATTCGTTCCGAAATGCTCGTAGGCCGTCTCACAAACGGCGTAGTTTTCTTCGTCGGATAAAAGACAGACCAGGGTATCCGCTGTTTCCGTCCCGAATTTCCGAAGTGACAGATGATCGAACCCTTTCAGTTCATGGACCACAAATTCTCCGTTTTCAAGGACCTCGGCGTCGGGCTCCGCCACCACGAATTCCACCTGCCAGCTCTGGGATTTCAACTTCCTTGCCAGGGCGGCTGACTGGCTCTCCCAGCCGAAGATGATGATCTTCTTTTCCGGTTCGTAGGTTCCGTCAGGTCTGACATGCACCTCCCCTACCAGATGAAGCGCCCATTTGAACAGCGGCGGACCCACCAGCTGATTCAGGACGATCACCGCGATCATCAATGTGGCAAATTGCCCCCCCCACTCCGGGTATTCCGCTGCAATGACCGTGGCAAGGCCCACCCCGACCCCGGCCTGGGTCACATATGGCA